>Ga0316229_1000071_pt1 | contig 142972 bp, 120 predicted proteins | sample TBH18023metaG_FD_206011 | JGI IMG/M metagenome (GOLD analysis project Ga0316229, IMG submission 206011) | Freshwater microbial communities from Trout Bog Lake, Wisconsin, USA - TBH18023 | ecosystem: Environmental > Aquatic > Freshwater > Lake > Hypolimnion/Profundal zone | place: USA... | reverse complement strand
GAGTGGCAGCAACGGCTTGGCACTGACGGACAACGGCGGCAACGGGGTGGCCCTGACGGTAGCCACGAGCGGCTCAACCCTCTTTACGGGCACCTTGAGCGGCTTGGGTGGGTTGACCAAGAGCGGTTCAGGTACGCTCAGCCTCGCGGCGATCAACCCCTACGGCGGAAGGACTAGCATCCTCAACGGTATTCTCTCGGTCAGCGCGAACGCCTCATTGGGGAGCGGCACAGGGGCAGGCGTGACGGTGAGCAATGGCGGCACCCTGCTGCTGAACAATGTGAACTTCTCCACAGCGGAAGCCCTGAACATCAACGGCACCGGCTATAACACGGCGGGAGCGTTGACGGTCAGCGGCACGAGCAGCTACGCGGGAGCCATCACAGCGCAAACCAATGCGACCATCGGCGTGGGCAGCGGCAATGTCCTTAACCTCTCGGGTGGCGTGACCAAGAACGGAACGACCCTGACATTCTCGGGTGGTGGCACGGTAAACATCAACGGTGTAGGCATCAGCGGCGCAGCGGCCAACTCGGATTTGGTGGTCGATGCCTCGACCTTGGTTCTCAACGTGGCCAACAGCTATAATGGGCCAACCACGGTACAGAACAGCGGCACGTTGCAACTCGGCGCGAACAATGTTCTCCCGTCGGCACCAGCTACGGCGATGACCCTGCAGAGCGGAGGTGTGTTGGATCTCAATGGGCACAGCGACACCGTAGCCAGCCTGACAGTGAACACGGGCAGCGTGATCAGCACCAGCGGTACTGGCACAGTTACCTCCAACGGGGCATTCACCGTAAACGGTACCAACAACGTGATCGGAGCAACCGCGACCGTGTCGGGTAACGCCACAGTTAACGGCAGCATCCTGGTCCACGGCTCCATCGCTGGCACAGTAAACGTGAACAACGGTGGCACACTGGCAGGCGAAGGAACAGTTGGGCCGACTACGCTGAATTCAGGCGGCACCTTGATCCCCGGCACCACGACAGGCACGGGAACGTTGACCACAGGCAACCTCACCCCGTATAGCGGAGCGACGGCCACCCTCGCGGTCACCAAGACAGTGATCGGCAAGGTAGCGGGAACCGACTTCGCACAACTCTCCGTTGCTGGAACTCTGGACCTCTCGGCGGTCACCAGCGTAAGCTTGGGAGGCGGCATCAAGATCACCTTGCAGGGTGTGTCGGGTGACACCGCAACCTTCGACACAACAACCGACCAACTCTGGACGAACGTTGTCGTCTCGTCGGTTCTTAATGGGTTAAGTTCATTCACCCCGAACGCGGGGAACAACTTCGACCAGAAGCAAGGGCAGTTCGCCATCACGGACGGCATGACAGGACTGGCGTTGGGCAACCACTTCTTCCTGGTGGCAGACCAGAGCAACGGGAACGCTCTGGATCTGCTCTACCTGGCGTCGGTGCCCGAGCCGCAAACCTGGGCACTCGTAGCGGGCGGCGTCGGTTTGCTCGGCTTGGTGCAACGTCTCCGCCGCCGGATTCGCTAAGAGAGATCATCTATTACAAAGCGCTGGCACAACGATTCCGTTATGCCAGCGCTTTTTTTGACCGGGAAGCGAGCTTGCTTCGCTAGAGAGTAGAACTCGCTACGCTCAGTGTGCGCACACCTCTGGGCGCGATGGGGGCGGCGCAAGGTTGCCAAATGTTTTTCCGCAAAAAAAATTATCTCCCATATCGCACAACTATTGCCTTTCCCCTCGGTTTTAACTAAGAGCTAGGGATGGGCGTCAACCCGGAGTCCATAGCCTCCTGCGGTTCTTCCCTGCCCACCCCAGAAATCTGCCATTTTTGATTCTTTTCACCCGTTCCAAGCAATCCATGAAATTTTACGCTACGCTCTTCTCCGCACTGGTCCTCTTCGGGGCAGCATTCGTCAATGCCGACGAACCTTGGACCGAGGATGATTTCACCGAAGTCTCCGGTCCCTCCTCCCCCCATGTCGCCTACGGTCTGCGCCAGAATGAGAACGGAGTGAGCCTTTTGGTCGATGTCGCCCCCACGGAGACGGGAGCCATCGGCAAGGTCGATATTGGAATTTCCGCCGGCAAGGCTCTGATCCTTCATTCCAATCAGGCACAGGTCCTGCGCAAGGGTGATATTACACGCTATGCATTCGTCATCCCTGCTGCCGCGCTGGTGACTCTTCCCGCCGATTGGGATCGGATGCGCCTTGCGCTGGCTGTATCGTGGCCCGGTGGTCCGTTTGGTATGGATCGCCAACGTGAACGCTTTCTTCATTGCGACGGAGGCGCGCCTTCGGCTCCGCTTTCCATCAATCCAGGGGATTGGCAACCACTCGACCTCAAGGAGCGCGCCTCCTCCGTATTCTCCCTCAAGAAGCGCATTTTCGTTGAGTTTGATCAACCACAGGATGGTAAGGCAACCATCGTGATCGAAGATGCGAAAGGAAACCGGATTCGCAATCTCGTCTCCGGCCAGACAATGACCAAGGGACCACACCGGATCGAATGGGACGGCATGGACGAGCAGGGAAACATCGTCCCTGCCGGGGCCTATCGCTGGCGCTCGGTATCGCATCCCGGGATTACCCCGAATTACCTCTTCTCCTTCTACAACCAGGGCACTCCGCCCTGGCGCAACGGCTCGCCCTCGAGTAACTGGCTTTCCGATCACACCAATGCCGTTGCCGCAGCCACCTACGAGGACCGCGTCTATCTGGGCGCGCCCATCTCCGAATCCGGCCACGCAATCGTACAACTCAATCTGGCAGGCGAAAAAACCGGCCATATTGATTTCCCGACACTCGTGGGCGTGGGAAAACTCTTCATGGTCGCCGACGCCGACGGCGTGTACTCCATCATGGAAGGCACGCCTGCCTACGAACCGTTCCAGGACCTTCCCGACGGCAAATGGACCTACCGCCGCCCTCTCAACGTCCTGCGCTGGAGAACAGACGGCACCCCCAGAGCCTATGACGGCGCGCGCGGGGAAAAGATAATCACTCTCAATCTTTACAACGGTTCCGGACCTCATGGTAAATCAGGGTGGGGACTGCCGCAGCCCAACAACCTTGCGGGCGCGACGCTCTACAAAGGCCGCCTCTTTATCTCCCTCCGGCAGGAAGACCGGATCGTAGTCATGTCCACCCCCGACGGGAAAATCCTGGGTGAAACCAAAATCAAAGACCCCGGCTTGCTTGCAAGCGATGGCAAGGGACTCATCACCGCATTTTCTGGCGATACCCTCATGAAGATTGACCCCGTCACCTTCAATGCCACCCCGCTTTTTACCCCACTTCTAAGCGACCTGCCTGTGATTGGCGATTCCGAGGAGCGCTTCTACGGTTTTGACGGCATCAACCCCACCGGCATGGCTCTCGGCAGCGGTGGCGAAATCTATCTCTCCGACAACGGCGTCGATCAAAACATCAAAGTCTACGACCTCAAAGGCCATATGCTGCGGCAAATCGGCAAAAAAGGCGGACGTCCGATGAATGGCGCGTGGGATCCCAACGGCATGTCCCGGCCTCACGGCATCACCATCGACCAAGAGAACAAACTCTGGGTGGTGGAAACTAATACCTTTCCACGCCGCCACAGCGTTTGGAACGCAAAGACAGGCGCACTCATCCGTGACTTCACGGGACCATGCTTCTACGGTGCAGAAATGGGTGCATTCGACACCGCCGACCACACCCGGTGGGTGGGCGGCGGCGCACTCTGGAAATTGGACTTCGACAAGAAAACTGCCACCCCCACCTCGACCCTCTACCATCAGACCAAGACGGGCCAGATGCAGACGCAGATGATGGGCCTTTACTGGAACTTCGAGCATCGCGACGGGCGTACCTTCCTCATCAGCTATGGCAGAGGCCAGTCGGTCTACGAACTGCGCTCCGATGGCACCCTCAAGCTATGGGCCTTCTGCGGCAACCTCGCCTCCATCGCCCAAGCGCCCCGCTGGACGCTCCCCAAGGTCCTCACCGAGTTGCCCGCCGTGAAGGCGCTCTTTACCGAGAACGCTAGGAAAAACCACAACCCGCCGCTCGACATGACGTTTGAACCCCACGGCTTATGGTTGGACAAAGTGTCGCTGAACGAAGGGTTGCTCTCCAACGTCAGCGTGCTTTGGGTGGACCGCAACGGCGATGATATCGGCCAGGCAGACGAGTTTGAAGTGCTCCCCTCCGGCGACAGTATGATGACGGGCGGTTGGGGCACCGGCAGCCCGACGATCGATTTCAATATCCCTGCCAAGATCAGCGACAAATCCGTGATCCTCCACCTCAAACCCGACGGATTTCTCCCCTCCGGCGCGCCCAATTACAGCCTCGCCAAGGCCGTCGCGTCTGCCTCTACGATTGAACCGGGTCTCATCGGCAGCGAGTCCATTCAGGATCGCTTCGGGCGGGAAATCTTCAACAGCACACCGATGAAAGCCGTCAGTCCCGATGGCCACACCCTCTGGTCCTTCCCCAACAACTGGGTCGGCGTCCACGGTTCCCACGCGGCACCCTTGCCGCAGACCGGCGTCATGCAGGGTGCCCTCTACTTCCTTGGCACCGCGCCGCTGGATGAAAAGAGCGAAGTCTTCATCATGAACGGCAACCACGGGCGATTTTTCGTCCTCACCACCGACGGCCTCTACCTCGACGAGATGTTCAACGATGTCCGTGTGACACAGAGCTCCAGCGCCTACATGATCGGCGGCGAGTGTTTCGGTGGCTACTTCGGGAAGGCCGAGAATGGAAAATACTACCTCCAGAGCGGCCACACCGATTACCGCGTTTTCGAGATCAACGGACTCGACCAGCTCAAGCGCAGCCAAGGGGACATGGCTGTCAGCTCCGCGCAGGTTCTCGCCGCACAAGCCAACCACGAGGCGCGCATCATGCAGGAGCAAAAGGCGAAAACGATCACCGTCACAGATATTCCCCCGTTCACCAACTTCAGCTCGGATCCCAATCAATGGCCCGGTGGCCCTTGGATGATCAGTTGGGGTGATGGCCATCAGCCCTTCCCGTTTGTGCAGGTCAAGGCATTCCGGAGCGGCGAGCGTCTCTATCTGGCCTACTATGTGAAAGACCCATCGCCATGGATGAACAAAGGCAAGGATTGGACAATGCTTTTCAAGACCGGCGACAGCGTGGACTTCCAGTTCTCCACCGATCCCGCTGCCAAGGCAAACCGCGCCGTCGCTGCGCCGGGTGACCGCCGTCTCCTCATTGCGCCGTTTGGAGATCGCTCCATCGCCGTGCTCTACTCCTACCGGGAACCGGGTGCCACCGCACCGATGAGCTTCAGCAGCCCCTCGCGCACCGAGTCGGTGGATCGCGTGACGGAAATCAAGTCGGCCAAAATCGACGTCAAAATAGGAGAAGGGCAAGCCCTTGGAAGTTATACCGTCACGGTATCTGTGCCACTAGCCGATCTCGGTCTGCCCGCCGCAGGCAAGAATGCTGACCTCCTCGGTGACTTCGGCGTCATCTACGGCGACAGCGAAGGCAGCATGAATCTCCTTAGGTCCTACTGGTCCAACCAGGCAACCGGCTTGGTCAATGACGTGCCGGGCGAGATCATGATCACGCCGCGCCTCTGGGGAACGCTAAAATTCGACAATACAACCACGCCATGAGATCCATTTTCACACTAGTCGCCATCGCCGGAGTCCTCGTTTGCGTGCCGCAACGGGAAATCCTGGCAACGCAAATCCGCTGCGCCGGAGTGCTCGGCAATTCCGGAGAACAAGGAAAAACCTTGGTTCGCTTCGACGATACCCCCGCGTTAGGACTGGGCGCTGTTAGCGACGAGACTGGTTCCATATGGGACCGTGCTGGGGAGCATGTGCTCAACCGGTATGCCCGTGATGGTCGGTTGCTGGCATCGTATCGGCTTCCCGAGGGGAACCCCCAAGACCACAGCGGTTTCCGCGACCGGATGACCCGTGTTGGCAATTTGTTGGTGCTCATGCTCAATGGCAAAATTTTCACCCTACCCACCAGTGCGGCCCCCAACTCGGAGCCTGAGGCACAGAATGTTTCCGCCACCCTGATGTCGTTCAACTCGCTCGATGGCTCCATCCTACTCGGTGCCTCGGGAGATAAGGGGGCGAATTTCACCATCTCCGTGTACAACCCCTCAAGCCACCAAACCTCTCTCCTGATGGATGCGGAGGTTCCGGGAGCCCGGGATATTGCCTGGACGCCTGATCATGGACTCTTGGCGACCGCCGACAACAAACTTCACTGGTATCGCGGTGGCAAGGAAGTGTTGGAAGGCTGGCCCCGCTCCAGCCCTGGAGATCGGCTCCAAACATTCGATGGCTATTGGTTTGGTGCGGCTGGGCACGGCACGCTCCGGCGTTTCAACGCCGAACAGGAACCCGATCCCGGCGTCGTTCTCGGCGGTGGCAGCGGCTCCTTCATCGGTCACGTGGATTGCAACACCGAACTGGAAAATCCACGGGGGATGTCGAAACTCACCAATGACCTCTTCGCGGTTTCCGGATTCAAAGGCATCCTCCACTTGATCCAGTGGGACAAGGATAAGGCGCAATTCTCCATTGTCCGCCGCATCGGTGCAGTCCCGATCTGCGAAAGCCTCGGGCTCAACCGCCAGGGACAGGTACTATTCTACACCGGTCACTGGAATTGGAAGGATGATCCTTGCACCCCCTTGCGCGAATGCTCCGGCGGTCCTGGCTTTGCAAAAGGGGAAATTGGCCAGGTGGTCGTGCTGCCGAACGACACCTTTGTCGTCCCAACACACCGTTATGGCATGCCCACCATCATGAGCGGCCCGTTCTCCTGGAACGTAAGACTCACCGACTTATTCAGCGAGCCCCCAACTGCTGAGGAGAAAGCCCAACCCCGCTTCTTCAAAGGGTCCGCCGTTTATGTCGACAGCGAGAAGCGTCAGGTCCTGCTGACCATCGACGCCGCTGGCAAAGGCCAGTCCTACCGGATGAATGATCTCGGCGGAAGAACGAAACCGTCTGCCACACCGGTCACGCTCAACACGACGTCTCCCGCCAAAGAATGGACCTCACTGGCACTCAAAGACAAAGACACGTTGCTCGGCGCAGCGGACGGCAACGTGATCCAGATGACGCGCTATGGCGACAACTGGCAGGAAACCCGCCGCTGGAAATCGTGGAAAAGCGCGACACCAGTCTCCTTTGGCAACCGCATCTACATCTCCGCTGACGATGGAAATCTTTGGGTCTCCGACACCGAACACCATCGCGTCCTCTGCTTCGATCTGGCTACGGAAAACCTACGCGCGTCATTTGGCGTCACAGACAAAGCGGGCGATACGCTCACCCTCCTCAATGGTCCGCAAGTCATCGCCGCGCGGGAAAAACGGGCCGTAGTCTTCGATAGCGGCAACCAGCGCCTCATCAAGCTGACGTTGTCTGAATAATGATGGCGGCAGCGTTTCATGGAAAACCATCTTCTTCACGACCATTGGGTTCTCAGCCACTTCGATCCGGCAGACTCCGCTCTAAGCCACCCGCCCGAGCAGGGTTGGCTGCCAGCTAACATACCGGGAACCGTCCAGACTTCCGCATTCGGCATGTCCCGGAAAATGCTTTACCGGGGAGCCAACGTCCAGAGCGTTCAGTGGATGGACCAGCGAATGTGGGTCTTCCAGCGCACTGTGGAAGTGCCGCAAATCAACCCCGACAAAACCTCGCGGCTCGTCTTCGAAGGGCTCGACTACCGCTACGAAGTCTGGCTCGACAGTGAGCGGCGCATCGCCGGGGAGGGGATGTTCCACCCGGTCTTTCTCTCTCTCGACGCATGGCGCGGCCAGAGCGTGGAAGTAGAAGTTCGCCTGCTGCCGCCGCCCGCCACTCGTGAAGACTTGTGGGAAACAACCAAAGCCCAATTTGGCCGAGGTTGGGACTTCACCCCCACTTTGCGTACCCTCGGCATCTGGGACGAAGTGCGATTGGAGATCGTTCCAAAACTCCGGGTGGAATCCGCTTGGATTGAGACCCGCTTGGAAAACCGCCAGCGCGCCAGAGTCACTGTCCACGCCGAACTAAGCCAGGAAGTCGCGCAAGGATGGGCGCAGATTACGTTGTGCGGAAGCCAGCGTACCGTCCCGATTTTGGCCGCCCGGCATCTCACTTCCTTCATCGAAGTGGAATCGCCGCAACTCTGGTGGCCCAACGGCTTGGGCGAGCCGATCCTGCACGATCTGGAAATCACGCTCGACGTGCCAGACCGCCGCACCGAGCCATTCCAGCAGCGCGTCGGCCTGCGCGAAGTTACGCGTCTCCCCGCTTACGGCCAGCGCGCCAAGGACATCCCGTTGCAGTTCGCCGTCAATGGCCTCCTCTTCTTCATCAACGGCGTGAACTGGGTTCCACCAGATGCCGCAGTCGGAGATATCACACCTACTCAGTATGACAGGCCCTTGGAAATCTTTCGTGCTGGCCACGTAAACCTCGTGCGCGTCTGGGGCGGTGGCCTCTGCGAAAAAGCCCACTTTTACAACCGCTGCGACGAACTCGGCCTGCTGGTTTTCCAAGAATATCCGATTGCCTGTGGCATGGGTTCCTCCGAGCCATACCTTCGCCAACTCCAGTCTGAAGCTCGCGAAATCGTGCGCAAGCTGCGCCGCCATCCCTGCGTCTTCCTCTTCTGCGGCGGTAATGAGAACTACCACTACTGGCACATGCTTAACCGTAGCGAGCCGCTGATCCAGGATGCATTGAAAAAAGGGCTCCAAGCCATCGGCACCCCCTTTGACAACCCGCAATGGCTCGCTGGAGCTGTAAAACGCTACGATGAACCGGTTCACTTGATCCTCGGCGGCATCACTGCCGACCTCGCGCCCCATTGCCTCTACCAAAACACCTCCCCCATGGAGGACGAAGGCGAAGTCCACGGCATCTGGAATTGGAACCCAATCCTCGGCGATCATCGCTACCGAATGTTCGGGACAAACTACGATTACTGGCGCGCGGCAAGCCAAGCGCTCTATTCCGAGGCGAGCGTCTCTTCCATTGCCAATCTGGAAACCATTCTCGAAGTGACAGGTCAGGGCGCAGACTCTCCGGTTCCCGATTCCGAAGACGCTGTCTGGAATCTGCACCACGCCTTCCATGGCGCATGGGACAAAGCGCGCGATCTCTGGCTCGACCTCCCCTCCACCGAAAAAGTCTTCGGCCCCATCGCCACTCTGCGCGAACTCGTCCCCCTCAGCCAATACCTCCAGGCCGAAGGTGGACGCTTCATGATCGAGGAATTGAGGCGCAAACAGCCCCGCGCGACCGGCATCATCTGGTGGGGCGTTAATGAACCGTGGCCCGGCCTTGCGGGCAACGCGCTCATCGACTACTACGGGTGCCCCAAGGCCTCCTGGCCCTACATCGCAAACGCCTTTGCCCCCGTCATCCTGAGCCTCCGCTATGATGCCCTGCAACCCGACCTCCTCGATGCCGAGTTATGGTTGAGCTGCAACGCTCCCACCGGATTCTCCGGTCGCTACACCGCCGTCATCCTCGACTCGGATAAAGGCGAGATCGCCCGCATTGCTGGAAGTTGCGGAGCCGACTACCTCCAATCCCAGCCGCTCGCCCGCCTCCTTCCAGTCAGGATGAACGCAGGCCAGCAGGTAACGGTCCAGACAACGCTCACCGATCAAGAAGATCGAGTAATTCACAGTAACATATATCTCTTTGGCGAGATTCGCGCCGCCGTTTTGCAAACCTTTGGCCGGTCCTCGGTGGCATAAAGCCTTCATGTTTTTATGAAAATCCTCAGCGGCATCAGTGAAGGACAGGTTCTCCAGCGTCTCGGAAACCGGGGCGCCAAAGTCAAAATCCAAGGCGAAACCCTCGGTGCCGCAGGCCCGATGCTCGTCACGATCTCCCAGCGCGGCAGGCCGTTGAAAGCGTGGAATCAACGCCACGTGGGCCACGCATCCGGCAAAGCCTTCACCCTCGCGCTTGCCAACATTCCCGCAGGCGGGCCGTATCGCTTGGAACTCCAATGCGCGAACCGCAAAGCGCGCATCGCCAGCTTCTACGTCGGCGACGTCTGGCTCCTAGCCGGGCAGAGCAACATGGAAGGCGCGGGGAATCTCTTCGATGGAGGCGCCAAGCCGCATCCGCTCCTCCGCGCCTTCTCCATGCGCAGGGAATGGCGCGCTGCCACCGAACCGCTTCATATTTTGATTGAATCTCCCGATCGCTGCCACAACGAAGGCTGCCAGATCTCCCCTGAAGAAGGCGAACGCTACCGAACCAACGCCTCAAAAGGAGCGGGCGTCGGCCTCCACTTTGCTCGCGAAATGTTCGAGCGCTCCGGCATCCCCCAAGCCCTCCTCTGCACCGCCCACGGGGGAACCAGCATGGAGCAATGGGACCCCGCGCTCAAAGCCCAGGGCGGTGACTCGCAATACGGCTCCATGCTCCTCTCCGTGCGCGCCACCGGCCAGCCCGTCGCAGGCATGCTCTGGTATCAAGGCGAAAGCGATACCTCGCCCCGCCAGATCGCAGAATACACCCTCCGTATGCAGCAACTCGTCGCCGCCACCCGCAGCGACCTGCGCCAGCCGGGCCTCCACTGGATCACCGTCCAGATCGGCCGCGTTGTCGGCCCGCGCGAGGACTTCGCCTCGTGGAACAGCATCCAGGAACAGCAGCGCCTGCTGCCGGAAAAAATCAAAAATCTGGAGACGGTTGTTACCGTCGATCTGTCCCTCGACGACAACATCCACCTCTCCTCCAAAGCCCATGTCCTCTTAGCCGCGCGCATGGCCCGCGCCGCCGATCATCTCGTCTACCGCAACAAAAAAGAAACCCCGACGCCGCGTCTTCGCGCCGTTATCGCCGGAGGCACCTCCCAAGCGGCGTGCGTTGATCCTGGTCTTGGCATTGATGTCATTTTCGATCACATTGGCAAAGGCCTCCAATCCGGCAGCGAGCCGCGCGGGTTCACTCTGCTCGACGCCCAGGGCCGCGTCTGGCCCCAGCACTTTAAGACCACCCTCCACGGCAACACCGTCCACCTGTTCCTCGCCGCAAAAATCCCGGAAGGCCTCCAGCTAAGCTACGGGCGCGGCGTCGATCCCGACTGCAACATCACCGACTCCCGCGGCCACGCCCTGCCCGTCTTTGGCCCCATCCCGTGCGAGCAGCCCGGCGCCCTGCTCCCTTTCGTCACCGCGTGGCAGCATACCGGCGTCATCGCGTCCCCCCAACCGCTGCGGGACCTCGCCTGCCCCGCCCTCAAAGCCTTCCCTGTTACCGTGAAGACTTTTAATGAAAGTGGCTTCGTTGAAGACCACGCCAACTGGCTCGGACACCCCGGCCACGCTTATTTCTGGAGTCGGCTCGAACTTTCCGAGCCGATGAAACTGCAATTCCTCATGGGCTACGATGGCCCCTTCCGCCTCTGGCTCGATGGCAAACCGTTCTTCAATGCCCTCCACGGCACCAATCCCTGCCTGCCCGACGAAGCCTCGAAAATCGCCACTCTCAAGTCCGGTTCCCATCAAATCACCGTCGCCATGGACACCAACTGTGGCCGTGCTTGGGGCTTCTTCCTCCGCTTCTGCCGGCTCGACGTCATCGCTGAAGCCCTCCGTGCGGGAGCCTATGCCAAGCCCTCCTATTGCCGCTAAAACCACGCCTTCCATGAAAAAACTCCTCTCGCTGCTCCTTCTTGTTCTCACCCTCACGGGGCAGGCTGCATCCGTCCTCAAATCCAATGACCGCATCATCTTCATTGGCGACAGCATTACCGGCCAGGGCCGGAACGTCTCCAGCGGTTGGGCCAACCTGATCGACGACGCATTCAAAACCGCCCGCCCCAGCGATAACATCACCACCGTCTCCCTCGGCGGCAGCGGCCAGAGCGTGGGAAGCTGGCAGAACGTCGAGAAAAAGAGCCAGACGGAGCCGGTATTCCTCGACGTCAAAACCGTGGACGTCAAAGCCACGCTCGACGGCGGCGCGGAGGTCGTCGTCATCATGCTCGGCATGAATGACGCCCTCTTCCCGAGCCTCAAGGATACTCCCGAAGCCATCGAAAACTGGGCCACAAAATACCGCGCTTTGATCGCGTCCGTGCGCGCTCGCGCGCACCCCCGTATCCTTGCTCTCGCCACTCCCACCATGTGCACCGAAGACCCCGGCTCCCCCAAAAACAAAGTCATCCAAGCCCTCGGCGCGAAGATTCAATCCATCGCCAAAACCGAAAACGCCTTCGTGCTTCCCACCTACGAAACCATGGCGCAAATCCTCGAAGAAGGTCGCACCTGGAAACCCGATTTCCATGTTACCGGCGACTTCGTCCATCCCTCCTATCCCGGACACGTCGCCATTGCCGTAGGCATGCTCAAAGGCTTGGGCGAAGAAGCCGCCGCCAGCGACCTCTGGGAAAAGCAGACCCCAAAATTCTGGAAAAAAGACGAAGAAGCCCTCTCCTACAAGGTGGAAGTCCTCCCCGCCCCCCTTGATGCCAAGAAAACAACCTACCGCATCCAATCCTTCCAACATGCTGCGGGCGGCGCTCTGACAGCCACCAAAGCCGAGCTGATCCTCCCCAAAGGCTGGCGCATCCTCTCCCAAAAGAACAACACCTTTGAAGTCGAAGGCGAACCCAACCACCTCATCAACAAGCTCACCCTGCGCGTCGGCCAAAAGGAAGCGGAAATCAAAATTCCCGCCCCGTGGCTCATCGGCACCGGCAACATTGGCGGCATGAACTGGATCCGGAATAGTGAATACCACCCCGATCTCCACCCCCAGGCCGTTGACGAAAGCCTTTCCAAAGGCGAAGGCTTTGGGCAGATCGCGGAGCTTGAACCCGGTAAACCCCTCACCTGGAAGTGCTACACGCCCAGCGTCAACTTCGGCGGCGGCATCGCGCCGGGAGCCGTGGACATGGCCGCCGTCCTCTTCTTCCAAGTCTTCGACCGAGGCTACGGCGCACGTTGGATTTACAGCGAAACCGGGATGCCCGTCACCGTGCAAATCAAACCCCTCGGCTTCGTGTCGAGCAGCCATTTGATGGTATGGCTCAACGGCACCCAGCTCCACGCGGCGCATCTTGGCGACAAGGCCGCGCAAAAGACCTTCGAGGTCATGATCAACAAAGGCTGGAACGCGCTGGTGTGGGAGAGCAACAGCTTGCAGGTTCAGTGGCAGTTCAGCGTCGATCTTGCCGGGAAAACCGAGGCCGACACCAACAGCCTGCGCGTCGCTGCCTGGCCGCCGACCAAATAGCGATCCACTAGTTAATCTTGTATTTCCATTCGGAAAAACGCTTGAACCGCTCCAGATTTTTTCTCCATCGTAACATAAAAACACCTATGCAGCTCAATCGCACCCTTCTTCGAAGTGGCTTCGCTTTGCCAAAAAATGTCATTTGTGGCTCCCTTGATGCGTTTCCAGAAAAGGTTTTGCAATTTGGCGAAGGTAATTTTCTACGTGCGTTTTTCGACTGGATATTAGACGAAACCAACACGCAGGGGCTCTTTGGCGGTAGCGTGGTTGCGGTGCAGCCCATCGCCTCCGGAATGGCTGCCCAGATTAACAAACAGGACGGCCTTTATACGCTGATCGCGCGTGGAGTCGAGGGTGGCGAAGTGGTTGAAACGCGGAGGATCATCACCTCTATCAGCCGGGCGCTTAATCCGTATGAGGATTGGGCGTGCATGATCGCATTGGCGCGAAGTCGGGAACTCCGATTTGTGGTTTCCAACACCACCGAAGCTGGCATTGCCTATGTCGAGGAGCCTTACGAGCCGGGGAACTGCCCCGCTTCCTTTCCTGCCAAAGTGGCTGCATTGCTTTATGAGCGCTTTGTGGAGGTGAACGGCGACCCTGTGCGCGGGCTTGTTTTCCTGCCGTGCGAATTGATTGAACGCAACGGAGCAAAGCTCAAAGAATACGTCTTAAAACATGCTGAGGCTTGGAAACTTGGCAGTGGATTCTGTGCATGGCTGGAGTCGGCCAATTATTTTCTCAATACGCTCGTAGACAGAATCGTGCCGGGATATCCCCGCACGGAAGCCGAGGCGCTTTCTGCTGAACTCGGCTATGTGGATCAGCTTCTGGATACCAGCGAAGTCTTCCACCTTTGGGTGATCGAAGGCCCTGCGCATCTCGCTGCCGAACTGCCCTTGCATAAGGCGGGGTTGAACGTCATCTGGACCGACGATATGACTCCCTATCGTTCACGTAAAGTGCGCATATTGAACGGGTCACATACGGCCTGCGTTCTCGCCGCTTTCTTGGGTGGGGTGGATACCGTGCGCGAAATGATGGACGACGCGCTTTTTGGGCAATTCATCCACCAAGCGGTCTTCAAAGAGATTGTGCCCGCGCTGCCAATGGAGGAAATCGAAAAGCAGGCTTACGCCAATGCCGTGCTGGAGCGGTTCCAAAATCCTTTCATCAAGCATGAACTGTTGAGCATTTCCCTTAACTCGGTTTCCAAATGGAAGGTTCGGGTATTACCCTCTCTGCTCGACACCCTTGCCAACACGGGCAAGCTGCCGCGGGCGTTGATTTTCTCGCTTGCGGCCCTGATCCGGTTTTACAAAGGCCAGCTCACAGCATGCGGCGAGCTCAACGGCGAACGCAATGGTGAGTCTTATCCCATTCGTGACGATGCCGATGTGATGGAGTTTTTCCAAAACCGCTGGCGGGCGTTCGATGCCGATGGCAACACGGAGGCGCTGGTCTCCTCGATCTTGGAGCACGCAACTTTTTGGGGGCAGGATTTGACCTGCCTGTCAGGGATGGTTAATGAGGTGGTTGGTAATCTCCAGGTAATTTTGGCTGGAGGGATAAGAGTCGCTGTGGAATCTCTTTTAATGAACTCCAAATAGCCATGCTCAATCCTCTTCTTCGCATTCACCCCTTTGATAACGTCGCCGTGGCTCTCGAGGATATGGAAGCCGGGCGGGAGGTTGCGCTCAACGGTGTAAGCATCACGCTTTCGAGCCCGATCCCTCGCGGTCACAAGGTTGCGCTTGCTCCCATCGCTGCCAACGAGAGTATCGTCAAGTATGGAAGCCCGATCGGCCATGCAACAGCGCCGATCCTGCCGGGAGCTTGGGTTCACACACAGAACCTCAAAACCAATCTGAGCGGGAGCTTGGAATACACCTATCAACCGCAAGCGAGCCGTATTGCCGCTCGGGGGGATGGACTCTTCTTCGACGGCTTCCTGCGGCCCAACGGCGAGGTCGGCATTCGCAACGAACTTTGGATTATACCGACTGTGGGGTGTGTGAACCATGTCGCCGAAGCGCTGGCTCGCCGCTTTAACCAGCGCCTCCCCCACGGCAGCATTGATGGGGTATATGCCTTCACTCATCCCTATGGCTGCTCTCAACTTGGTGAGGACCACGCTACCACGCGGAAGCTTTTGGCTAGTCTGGCTCAGCATCCCAACGCGGGCGGTGTGCTTATTGTTGGGTTGGGATGCGAGAACAATACGATGGACAGTTTTCGAGAGGCGTTGAGAGACGAGGATACTGGCCACTACCGGTTTTTGATCTCGCAACAAATGGAGGACGAGATGGAAAGCGGATTGCGGTTGCTGGAAGAATTAGCCAAATCGGCAGGGGTGATCCAACGTCAACCTGTGTCGGTTTCCGCACTGCGCATCGGTTTGAAATGCGGAGGATCGGATGGACTTTCCGGCATTACAGCCAATCCGCTGGTGGGCGCATTTTCCGACCGTCTGGTTGCCAGTGGCGGCACGACGGTTCTCACCGAAGTCCCCGAAATGTTCGGCGCGGAAACCCTCTTAATGAACCGGTGCGTGAGCCGCGAAGTCTATGAGAAGTGCGTCGGGATGGTGAATGGATTCAAGGAATACTTTTTGCGGCACAATCAGGTGGTGTATGAGAATCCTTCGCCTGGGAACAAAGACGGCGGAATTTCCACGCTGGAAGAAAAATCGCTTGGCTGCACGCAGAAAGGCGGCTGCGGCCCCGTTGTGGATGTGCTGGAATATGCCAGCCGATTGCAGAGCTCCGGCTTGAACCTCCTCAACGGTCCCGGCAATGACATTGTGGCTTCCACGGCACTGGCTGCATCAGGCGCTCATTTGATCTTATTTACCACTGGTCGGGGAACGCCGCTCGGCGGGTGTGTGCCGACCATGAAAATCTCCACCAACAGCGAATTGGCGCAGCACAAGAAAAACTGGATTGATTTTGATGCCGGCAAACTGCTCCACGGCGCAACGCTAGAGGAATTGACCTCCCAGATTTTTTTCGATGTGCTAGACATCGCGAGCGGTCGCAAGCAGACCAAAGCGGAGATTAACGGCTTCCGAGAGATCGCCATCTTCAAGGATGGTGTGACGCTTTAGAGGTGAAGTCTCAACCCTGGTCTTCGATGCAACCGGTGTTCGACACGATTTCTCCTTTCGGCGTGCCCCGTTCGCTTTGCATGAACAGATTCAAAATCCGCAGCCGCCCGATCCTCCCGTAGTTGGTTAGCAGATCAATAGGTCCGGGGGTTCGGTTGATGAGCGAAAGGTTACTGAGTTGCAGGGAATCGACGCTGGCACCTTGCTCGATAACAAAATTCATGGCAGCCCAGAGATTTTCCGTCCGGTGATAATTATGGACAGTGAGCGATCCGACTTTGGCGCGAGATTCAATCCACAAGGGGGCATGCCCCTGCCAGCCCGGTTCGGCGGGATTGAACTCCAAGTCAAATCCCGATTTTGCACAAAAGACATTCTGGATGGAAATATCCTCGAAAGTACTCGGTTCATCCGGGCGGATTTTGAAATTCGTAAATGCGACCACATTGTAGCGGTAGGTGCCAAAAATGTTTTGGAGTTGGATGCGCCGGATTGGAGATCCCGCAGAGAGCAACCGCACCGCCGTCCATCCATTTTCCGCCATGAGTCCGTCCACCATGACGTCTTCGATCGGGCCGCGAGACATTTCCCAAGCGCCGCCGTCATCCGCATTGAGCGCAACCAAATCATCGTTGGTTGTCCCCTTCAGGTTCGCGATGCGCCCCCAGCGGCTGGGTCCGTGCACATGTATGCCATCCATATTTTTGCGCTGAAGGTTATAGTCGAAAGTTATGTCCTCAATCGTGAATTGGCGGAGGTTCCCCAGATGCACGCCATAACTTTCGGGATCTTTGAGCGTCAGGCTTCGCAGAGTGAGGTTCTTGACGTTGTTGAACCGCATGAGCACGCCCATATAGCGCTCAGGGGTATACTTTTTGTCCGTATTCTCGTATTCGCGGTCAGCCGGGGGTTGGTTGAGGTTGTCCATGTCCCAGATGCCTCCGGTGACAGTGATATTCTCATCGCCATTTTCGGGATCGGCGTTGGTGAGCAGAATCTGCCCCGCCCCTGCTTTCAAGCGAATAACCACCGAGCGCGCCGTCTCCAGCGTCTGGCCGGAATGGATGCGCAGCGTTTTGCTAATCATAAAAAAAGCGGACGGAAGTGGGAATCGCACATGCGGCGCACGGGTATCGAGCAGCGCTTGCAATCCGTCCGTGTCGTCATGGATGCCGTCGCCGACGATTCCGGCAGGGAGGGGTGGATGAGATGGATGCATAGGAAAAATAGGGAGGTTTGAGAATAGCCGGGCTCAAGGAGTGGATATGCGTTTCATCCAGTAAAATCTAGAGGAATAAGGATTTTCTTGTCTCGCTGGAAGGCGAACGCTCTGAAGGTTGGATTTTGTCGCTGGAAAGAGGGGATATCTTCACCGATTAAGCTGATGTTGAATCGGTAATTTTTGTGCATCTCGCATTTTTACCGTGCAATACCCCTTGTATAACACGTCAAAATTTAAAACATCTAGAGTTTTTATTGCAAAAACCAAAAAACCACCTAAGAATTCCCCAACTGATCTAAATCCAGACAATGAATCAAGCCTTCGAAGTCATCCCCGCAGCAGAACGCCAACAACCCGCCGAAATGTTGCCCATTTGCGTTAGGGTAGCCGCCGACTCAGAGGGGATCAGCCTCTACGAAGCCTCTGGAAAATTCGGGTTTGAGCACTTCGGTCTATGTCTGGAGCTGGATGGCAATACCCACATTGTAGAGCAATTTCAGACGCCGAACCCAGCCGAGCCCTGGAACCTCACCGCGTCTCCGGTCCCCGGCGTTACCGTTCACCTGGTCCTCAGCTCCTTGGAGCGCCCCAACCAGTTCGTTCTGAAAACCTCGCTCACCAACGAGCGCAACGTCCCGGTCCATCTCCAATCGGCGGCCTTCGGTCAATTTGGCCAGTCAGCTTGCTTTCATCCGGGCCCGGGAATTATACTGGGATGGGCTTTGCGCTATGCGCACACCGGCAATCTCCGGACGGAGCGCTATCCTTTTTGTACGGCGGATTATCCGTATTCCCGGCAGCTTCCACCGGAGACACGCATTCTCGGCGATACCGAGGATGAGCCATTTCCAGCGATGTTCATCTATCACGATCTCTCCAAGTGGGGGCTGGTGCTGGGCATGGCAAGCCAGAAATCCGCAGCTCCTGTTTTTGTGATCCGGCGCCGGCCGCTTCTGACTCCAGATGCCTTTGAAACCTTTGAACTGCGCTGGGATTTTCCTCAGTCCGCAGGTCCGTTGATCCAATCCGGCAGCACTCTGGAATTGGAGACCATCTACCTGCAACTGACGGAAGGGTTGCTCTCGGACTATGCTTTCGAAGATTTCCTGGACTATCTGAGCGCCGAGAACACCTTCCTTGGTGCGAATACCCCCGTGACCGACCTGTCCGTCCATTGCACCTGGAACTACGGAATCTTGGACGATCAACGCGAAGCTACGCTGTGGAATACCGCCTGCTTTATCGCCAAGGAACTCCCCAAGATCGGCTATTTCCTGATAGACGACGGCTACCTGAAACATCACCCGGGCCAGAAAAGCAGGGTCTTTTTGAATCGCTTTTATCCCGACCCAGAGGTGGAGATCGACCTTCAGTCGTGGCCAGATGGCATGCGCGGGTTTACCGACAAACTGCGCGACATGGGGCTGCGCCCCGGATTGTGGTGGACCCCCACCGTCCGCCTTCCCTGCAAACTCCACGACGACCATCCCGATTGGTTCTTGCGCGAAAAAGACGGGAGCCTCCACCTCATCGGCAAGAGCGACGCCTTCCTGGATTACTCAAACCCAGAAGCCTTGGCGTTCCTGGATAGAACCCTCGCCGTCATTCTCGGCAAATGGGGAATCGATGCATGCAAAATCGACTTTTGGAGCCAAAACTTCGAAAGCCGCCGGGGACTGCTCCAAGCCCCCCACAGCACGAGCATCGAGACCCGGCGCAAGTTCTTTGAAACCGTTCGCCGCCACCTGCCGAAGGACGGGGTCATCGTGAGTTGCATTGCCATGGGCATGGGTAACCCGTTCCTGGGCGAGTTCATCGACACTTACCGCTGCTCCATGGACATCACCGACGGGCTCTGGGAAGAGCAGATCAACAACTGCCTGTGGACCCTCCCGCTGCTCGGATTTGGCGGCCGGCGCTCCACCTTGCTCAACAGCGACAGCGTCGGGATCAACACGAAATTGCCCGACAACGAAAACTTTTTCCGCCTCACCTGGATATACATCACCATGGGGATTATCGAGACAGGCGGGCGCCTGGAGGAACTCTCTCCGCTATTCCTCCGTGCCATGAAAAAAATCGTCGACCGCGCGGACCGTGGCTATCCCTGCCGTTGCCCTGAGCCGGACACTTATACCGGGGTTCCCTTGCCCGGCGCGCTCTTTGTGACCTTCCCTTCCGATAGCCCCACGGCCCGCAGCGGCATCCGGCAGTCCGTGGCGTTCTTCAACTGGAGCGACCAGCCGAAAGCGATTTCCGTGGAGCGCAACCGACTTGGTCAGCCGCAACGGGCACAAGCCGAGGACTTCTGGAGCGGATCCCAAGAAGAATGGGATCGCCCGTTCATCACCGTGGAGTTGCCGCCCCACAGCGCCCGACTCTTTGACGTCCGCTGGTGAAAAATGACGCGCTCCCTGCGTCCCGTGACACCAGTCAGACCTTGGGGAAGGGGACAGGTTCCACCCGCCGGAGGATATTCTGGAAGATGGGGTTGTTCCGAACAGGGTCGTCGATCAGCATGCGTGGGACAGCGATGGTCGGATTGGCCACCTCTTCGCCCCGGTAAAGCCGCAAAAAGCAATCGGCCATCCGGTAAGCGTAAAGGGTGGGGTCTGATTCCTGGAAGATCAGGGGAAAATGCGGAACGTAATCATTGCCCCGGGTTCGATGGCAGATAATGACGAGATCCCGCGGCACCTCAATGCCGAGTTCCTCAAGCGTCCGTTCGATGTCGGGCAGCAGATTCTCGTCATCAATAATCAGACCGTTTGGCTTCTCTTTATACGAGTCCCAGACCGCTCGAAACTCCTCCCTGCCTGCCCCGGGAATGACCGGATGCACGCTCCCCTTGATCCATTCCTTGCGAATCGTCACCGGATAACACTGTTCCAGTTCATCGAGCGCCTTGGGCAAGGCTGGGTTGATGGATAGCGTATGGTTGTCTTCCAGCCAGCCGATGTAAGCAATTTGGCTACGCCCGAGATCCAGCAGGCAGCGAACGGCTTTGCTCAGGTCCTCCCATTGGTCGAAGATGACGCGATAGGTATAGTGCTCATTCGAGCCGATCAGCGGGATGCCTTGTTTTTGAAACTTCTGGAGCCACCAGGGGGCGGGAATTGTGGAGAGCGCAAGCACACCCGCCAGACGATTAGCCTCAATGTCGGCCACAAAGTCCAAAGACGTCAAATTCGACGACGATTTGCCGCCCGGCTCCGCTTCACCGATCGAGACGCGTGAAGGAAGCCCCGCCTGGCGCAGAAAATGGCGCAAGTTGTAAATCACACTGCGATGAAAAAGGCTGCGGCTGTTGGGCGAAAAAACGTCCATCTCGCACACGATGCTCACCCATTTGCCTCCCAGCGGATTCACAACATGGGTGCCCGCTCCACGCTGGCGCTGGATGACTCCCGCTTCCTGAAGAACGCGCAGCGCCTCCCGAATGGTCAGGACATGCACCCCGAAGCGCTCGGCCAATCGAACCTCCGGAGGGAGCTTCGAGCCGACCCCCATCGTCTCCCGAATCTCCTTGAGAATAATATCAGCGATTTGCCGGTATTTGGGGTCGGTTTTGGGCTGCTTATTATTCATTGCGAATCGTAATAGCTAAACCTTCAATCCTATTGTTTACAAGCAAACAAATCTCTATTCCTTGCTTCCTTGTGATGGGCAAGGCCGATAGCGAAGGGGCGCTTCGGGGTTGCGACCGTGAAGTTTTGGGTGCAGGAAAGAGTGAAAAAAACAGTAAATTTCATTTGCAACAGAAAGCGACAATAAATACTCTAGAAGAAAGCTTTATTTGTTTTAATTCTCTCTAGAATATGTCTTTCCCCCAAAAAATCAAATCTTGCAACTCATTTCACCGTTGCCTTTTCGTCAGATGGGCGGCTCTTTTTCTTTTGATCTCTCTCTTCCCTTTAGCCCTTCCATGCCGAGCCGCAGAGACCCAGGATACCTCCGCCCGCCCAAAAAAAGTTTTCGCCCACTTTATGGGCTGCTATTTGATCGGCACGCGTTCCCTTGCGGTGGATTCCATGCGCAAGACGGAAGGTGAGCTCCGCCCCGAAGGTTCCACTTACTTGGAACGCGTAGGCGGAAGATGGCGCGATTTTCCCCTCATGCCCAGCGATTACAAACCGACGCTGGAAGAAGCCGCCGATTTGGAAATCCGGCGCGCCATGCGCATGGGACTGGACGGATTTTCAGTGGACGTTTTGGCAGGTCAACAAGATGCGCTCAATGCCATAGATGCCCTTTTTCAAGCAGCAGAAACGCACCATTACCCGTTCGAGATCACGTTCTGCCTGGATAACCCCGAGCAGAACCTCAAAGCCATCCAACACTTGATAGAAAAACACGGGAAAAGCCCCAATTTGGCGCGGCGCGATGGCAAAGTGCTTCTGCTCGGATACCGTTGCCACCGGATGGGCGAGCGCCTGCGTCCGGATCTACCCAAAGCCGATTGGTTCACGCCGCAAGGGGTGCAGATTTACGGAGACGCGATCAAGGAATTAGAAAAGATCGCCGGAGAGCCCCTTTACGCGCAGTTCGACCTGAATGGCTATCTCGATTCAGCTCCCCCAAAACAGGCGGGAGATCCGGAATTCTGGCATTCCATCATGGCGGCCTTTGCGAAGAACTTCGGCGGCGTGAGCGGCTTCTTCTGGGGCAATGGCAACTACGACCTCGCGGCAAAGGCAGCTCGCGAGGCGGGACTCGATTGGGGTGAACCGGTTTGGTATCAGTATGAGAGCATATTCTGGAATAATTTCCGTCTCAAAGACGGCACCGACCTGCTCCGGGAGCGCTGGGATAAAGCGATGGCCAATCAGTCAACACTGATTCAGCTTGCTACTTGGAATGATTATACGGAAGCGACCCACTTCGCCCCCTCCTTGCAAACCGGATATGCCATTACGGAACTCACCCGGCTGATGATCCAGAAATGGAAGACTGGGAAAATGCCGGAGGCGGACAAAGACCGCATCTACCTAGTTTACCCGCCCTATCCCAAAGGTAGCCGCGTCTATCCATTCCACGATTATGCCCCCGAGATTACGAGCAATCTGGAGGTCATCACTTTTCTAACCAAACCCGCCACGGTGACCGCACCGGGACGGAACGCGAGCTGGGAAGCGCCTGCGGGTTTCTTTGTCAAAAAACTGCCCTCCACCGCCGGCCCTGTAGTGGCGGAACTGCAACGGGAAGGAAAAAAAGTGCTCTCTCTCACGGCGCGTGAGTCGATTACAGACCGCCCCTTCCGTGCACAGCATTCGCTGGTCGCCTTCAGCACGGAAGACGAGCGGTGTTGGAAAGAGGATTTCCCCGCCAACACCGAGCCAGTTCACGCCTACTATGGTGACGATAATGGAAATGGCCTCCCCAACTGGTTTGAGATGTACTATTTTGGGAAACTAGGTGATTTCAAAACAGCAATGGTCGCCAAGCCGGGGGATCGGCCCAGCGGAACCGGGCCGACGAATCTCCAGGCGTATCTCGCTCAAACGAATCCGCTGAAGGCAGACACAGCCCCGGTGGAAGGAATGGTTTGGGACTTGTTAAAAAACCCGATTGGCAGCAACAGCCTTGGGGTTAGCACCAACCCTGAACCCGATCCTGAAGGGCGCGCCGTGTGGCGCTACATGAGCGAAAGATCGCCCGGCCATTGGGAATTGCTCTCGGATGCCTCCATTTCCACCAAGCCGATGATCGCCGCCTTCACCTACAGCCACAAAACACGCAACGCTTATGCTGCTAACCCCAATGAAATTTCAGGAGCGGTCGTCTATCAGTGGGCAAAACCGGATGCGCAGGAAAAAGAAACAAAATGCTCCGTCGCTCTGCAGCCCATGGCAAATGAACCCGTGGCGGTGGAGTGGGTGGCTCCCTCCGATGGAACATACGACATCCATTTTGCGCTTGAGTTGTTGTCTGGCACAAACCGTTCCCTTTATCACCTGGAACTGACTGGCGATGATAGCGTAAAAAGATGGGAAACCGTTCTCGAACCAACGAATACTTCCGCTACGGCGATATTGAAGGTTGTTCTTAAAAAAGGGCAATCGATACGGCTCCAAGCGGAAACCGAGCAAAAAGCGCCGCAGGGAATCCCGACGGTTACATTATTTCAAATTCAGGCTATCCCGGGCCACTGACGGGTTTACCAACTCATTCACCATATTATGCACATCCCCCTTGTTGCCTGCCTGGTTGCAGCGAGCCTTTTCGCCACCATGAAAAGCGCAACTGCCGCCGTGGAAGAACATCCGCTCTCATTGCCGCCCGCAACTGGCTGGCAGGTGGAAAGCAGCGATGGCACCGTGGACCTCGGCGCTCCGCAAGCCGGAATTTTCACGATGGACTTCCAGCTAAAGATCACCAAAAGCTTTACGGTCGGCTACAAGAAGTTCGAGCAGGCTACAGCGCGGGTTCTTCTCAAAGAACCGCTCCGGCTGGTGGGAGACGACGCGCGGGTGCTTTTCGAATGCCGCGGCATGGAGCGCATCCTCAACCGCGAGGGAAAAATCCAGATCATGCCGCTGGTGCGGGACCGCGAAGGGGAGATCTTTGTTTGCGATCCCTATGCCTACCCGCACCTTAACTATGGGATCAAGCGGTGGAGCCTTTGGACCACCTGCTATCTCTATGCAGGCGAAGCTGGAGGCCCCACGCAGAACATCTATCAAACCGACGGAAAGGGCAACGGCTGGCCTGATGCACCGCTCTCCTTTGCAGGCTTCGAGATCCAGGCGCGGGGCAAACAAGGCGAGACGCTCAAAGGCGAATTCGCCATCGGCGAGATGTCTTCCGCCGGAATGCATTTACCTCAACGCCCCCCCCTCCTCTACGCCGATTCCGTGTTGGATGAAACCCGTGGCAGCTTCACTTTCTCCGCCGAGGCCAGCACCGAGTTCCAAGGCAGACCAGCATATGGCGTGGAGCAAACTTTCGATTTCGATCCCGCCTCACTCGCAAGCCGCAAACAGAAACTCCTGATGCCCACCGGCCCGGAAAAATATCTCTGGGGAAATTACCAGGTGCGCGACGGACAAGGTAAAGTGTGCGTGCGGAAGTCGCTCGACTATCGGCTTAACACCTTGGCAGCGGAAAATCCGAACACCCGGAAACTGTCAGTCAAGCCAACCTCCGAGACCACGTTCCTGCGCGTTTCAACGGCAGGAGAAGTCCCGGGTGTGATCCCGCAGGGCAAACCCTTCGGTGTCACCGTCCACATTCCGCGTCTAGCGGCGGAGGGAAAACTGGAGTTAAAATGGAAGCTGCAGCCCGCAAACTACCGCGACGAGCTTGCCTCAGGTCAGGTGGAGGTGACCGGTTCGACACATCAGAAATTCATTGCGCTTCCCGAAACAGCGGGGCGTGACGGCTACCGATTCGAAGTCCGATTGTTGCTGGACGGAAAACCGCTCGATCAGACATCGTTCCTTGTGGGACGCCCCACCGATTTCTCTGCACCCTATGCGGGTCGCACCGGGAAAGCCCGGCTTCGCAAAGAAGTGAAGCAAGACGCCTATTTCCGCACGACCTTCCGCCCGGACGACAACCTGTTTAGTGAAGTGGCGATGTTGGAGAACTTCTGCAACTACGCGCGAGAATCGTCGAAGATGGCGCGGGATATCACCATTACCGTGGACCCGGCCTTGTTCGAAGTTCTGCCAGGCGTCTTTGACTTCTCCCTGCTCGACCGGATGATGGACGCTGCAACCGATTTCGGCGCGGGCATCACCGTTCGCCTGTCGCATGCGGACATCAAGAGCAGCTATTTGTGGCCAAAGCTGGAACGGCAAACCGGTTATGACGGAGGCGAAATTTATCTCCACTATTACGGCAATTATTCTCCGCACGATCCAACGCTTGTTAGCCTGTGGGAACACGCAAACCGGGCGCTGCACGACCGCTATTGCAGTCACCCCTCTTTCCAAGGGTATTACTTGATGGAAGCGGCCGGAGAGTCGGGAGTGCTTGATCAGCCATGGATGGGAATCATCGCGGGATATAGCGAATACGCCCGCGTCGATTTCCAACATTACCTGCAAATGCAGATGGGCCTTGGCTTGGAGGATCTCAATAAGCGCTGGTCCTCGAACTATTCAAAATGGAGCGACATCGAACCTCCGCTTCCCGACTTCTCGCGCAGGACACAACCCGACTTGCGCCCCCAGTGGCTGGACTTTCAGAGCTTCAAATATTACATGAGCCGCACCGGTTGGTTCAAGGAACTAGCCAGCAACATCCGCAGTTACGACAAGGATCACGTAATCATCTGTTATTCGAGCCCTGTGGAATATCTCAAGGACCTTATTGATTATATTCACGGGGGAGGGGTGATGCATGATCCCGAGCATGGCGAGGACGAGCAATACTGGATCAGCAACGGAGTGGGCTCCATCCAGGAATCCATCGACCCCCACCACTGGGGCATGCAGGAAGACCCGGCAGGAAAAGGATGGGCCTTGGATTGGAACCTCTACACGATGTTCAGCCGTTGCGGCGGCGGTGGAATGAATCTGCATATCTATTATACGCCGGTTGATGAGGTGGTGAAAAAATACGGTGGCATCTATCAATTTGACCGCTTCCAACGGTTCAAACCGGTCATGTCGGAATTAGAAAAAACCCGGATCGTGACCCCGCTCCAAAAACGCGTCGCGGTCATGCAGGAAATGCTCACCGGGTTTGCCAAACACCGCACCACATTTCTCCATCGCTTTACCGATCTCTCCCGCGAGTTCAAGCTCCTTCAAACCATTGGCGTGGACTTCGAGACCTACCGCCCCGAACAAGCGGCGAACTATCGTCTGGTCTTCCCCAACTTCCTCGATGAAGTGCTGCCGCAGCAGAAAATTGATGCGCTGGCGGAATTCGTGCGCAAGGGAGGCAAGCTGGTCATCTCGGCTAACACCGGACGGTATAGCGATGCCGCGGGGAGCCAACCCTATGCGCTCCTGCGTGCGCTGGGGATCGAACCGCCCAAAGGGGATTATGTGACAAGCGGCACGAGCGTGATCGCCAACACCGCCATGGATCATCCTCTGACGCGCGATTACTCCTCTCTCGCCTTCTACACCTTGGAACAGCAGCATGCACAGACCCGGCAGACTTGGGACTATACGGCATTCCAAGTCTGGCCATATCGCTGGCTTTCGGAGAGTGACTACTTCGGCTATTATCCCGTGCAGCATCCTGCCCGCGCCAGTGTGCTGGCGCAGTTTTCCGATGGCGGCGCCGCCCTCTCGCTGCATTCCTGCGGGGATGGCGAAGTCGCCGTCTTTTGGGGCTCCCCTGACTACCAGGACAAGAACCTCCTGCAATTCCTCAAGAACGCCGTGACTTGGGCCAAGGCCGATGACGATGCCAAACTCAACGCCATCCCGCACATGATCGAGGCGCACAACCAGGAATTGAAACGCCATTACGCAATCCTTTGGCAGGAGACGCCGGGCATCTACAAACAGCGGTTTCCCCAAGCGCCCGATGGGAAGCTCGTCCTGGTGGATTTGATCAGCGACCAGCGGTTGGGAGTCTTCGACGGCGCCACCCTTCGCCAGGAGGGAGCCAACATTGAATATCGCGAAGGTTACTCGCCGCTGAAAGTCATCAGCATGCGGCTCGATGTTCCCTATTGGGCGGAGAGCAAACCAGGCGCAGCCCCATTCTAAATCAGACTAAACTTATGAACCGATCCACGCTCCTCCACTGCCTTTTATCGGTTGTTCTCGGTGCGTCCTCTCTCTGCGCAGCGCACGCGGAAAGCTATTATGTCGATCCCGCCCATGGCAATGACTCGGGAAAGGGAACTCAAGTCGAGCCGTTCAAGACGGTGGACCAGGCAATCAAATTGACTGATGGCATAGGCGGCGAAATTCATTTAAGCCCCAACGCCGGTCCCTACCGCACCCCGATTATATTTCGCAAAGGAGGACTTCCTGATCACCCGTTGATCCTTGATGGGCACGGGGCGGTGGTGAATCTCGGTGTGGATGTGACAAAGGGCCCATGGAGCAAGGCGGACGATGGCGGCTATGTTTTAGAATGGCCAGGCAAGTTCAATACCGTTCCCAAGACGGGAAAGATTTCGATTGGGGATTATGAATCCACGCCGGTTTTTGTGAATGGTTTTGGGCTCTATGCAGATCATCCGCGCGGGATGGGCCAAAAGGCGTGGCACGGCGGAAGGATTCGCCTGGACGATCAAGGCCGGTTGGTGGTGATCTTTCCGCAGGGATTGACGCCGGAGAATGCTGTCGTCGTCGTGGCTGGAGGTTCTGATTTTATGAGCTGCGGAGTGCAATGTCTGAACGCAAGTAATGTCATCATCCGCAATATGACCTCGGTGTTTTCACCCAACGACGGCTTCAATTTTCACGGGAACAGCACAAATATCGTTGTAGAGCGGTGCCATGGGATTTTTAACGGCGATCAAGGAATCAGCTCGCACGATGACTGTCAGGTCGATGTTCGCGATTCCGAAGTCGCCTTCGACGGCACCCAAGGCGGCGGTATAGAGGATGTCAATGGTCGGTGCCTGACCAATTACAAGAACATGCGGGTGCATCAAAATCGCGGCTCAGGATTCCAATTGCAGGGCAAATATCACGTATTGGACGGCATCGTCAGCTATGGCAATGGCGGCTACAATATTCCCAAGCCCGCCCCGAATGTGGAGATGCGCGATGCGAAGGATCTCGGCCCGCTTCCCGCCGATAAAAAAGTGCCGGTCTTTTCTCCCGCTATTCCTCCACCCGCACAACCCGAAGAAGCTGATCGCCTCGGACGCTTCCTCCAAGTGCGCCCTCCGGCCCAGTAGGAAAAAGCATCTGCATCGGAGATAAAGTCACACTACATCAGCCGACCACATTCTGAGAGGGGCGCTTCTATCTGCCTTAGCGGGAGAACGGCGACAATATCAGAAACAGCTCAACGTCTAGATGCGGGATAACCACAACGGTGTCTGCCCCGGATTGATGCACCGCAAGCTCTGCGGTTGCAGCAGGATGAAGCGCTTTCACCGTCCCCGCCAGTTTACCCGGCAGCGTGATGCGAAGGGAGCGCACTGGTTCGTCAGAATAATTGAGCAGACCCAGCACATACGCCCCATCGGGCAACCGGAGCATCTCAAATCCTACCTGCGGCAGAGGGCTCAATACGTGGGGAATGGCATCGATGCACATCGCCTGCCGGATGGCCACAACGATCCGCTCTCCAGCCACCGCGCAGAACGGTTTGCCTTCGGCATCTGCCAAGCCCCACTCGCCCGGCAGCAGAACGCTGCCCGTGGCTTCATTGACAAGAATGGCATGTTGATTTTCCGCCTCGAACCGATTGGAAAACTGGACACCAAAAACATCCGCCAGCGCATAGTCATTCCGCATGCGCAGCGCCTGATCGTAAAGCGAGGAACGGCCAGTGGCCAGAATGCGTCCCCCCTTCTTGCTGAAGGCTTTCAATTGGCCCGCAAGCTCGTCGGAGACCCCGAGAACATGGGGGAGAATGAGCAGTTTCACCCCTTCCATATTTTCAGGGTGATCCGACAGAACGTAGCGGAACGGAATTTGATGCTGCAACAACATTTGAGCCATCGACGTTACTGCCTTCAGGCTATCGCGGTCATCGTAACCCATGGCCTCAAAACTGTACAAAATCGCCACCGGTGCGGCATCCACACTGCCTGCCAGCGCACTCTGCAGTGCGCGGTAACCGTCCGCCAATTGGCGCGAATTCTTGCGAAATTCCGCATCGCGAAGGTAAATCGGATCTTTCCCGGCGTTTTCCCCGCGGAGCCCCCAGGGCCCGTTGGCGATCCCCGCTCCAAACAGCGCGCTCTCCGCAAAAACGCGGCGCAGTTGTCGCTGGTCCGGCACATTTGCGATCTCATACGGCCCGACCTTCCTCATTTTCACACTCGCCCCCGGCACCACTTTCACGCCAATGGCCGCCGCGAGCTTCATCGACTGATGCTGCGAAACGATCTTCCCTTGTTCCCAGGCCGGGAATGCTTGATTCTCGGCATACATCACATCCAGTATGCCGTAGTTTCCAACCCAATTCCCGCCCTCGATCAAGTTGCGCAGATGCACGGAGCCGATGCCGAAATTCGCCGCCACCACGATGCCGGGTTTACGCTCGCGCGCATGCCGGGCGATCATCTCCATGCTGGTCTTGGTTTCATGGGCACGGAACCGGACCCACGCCTGGAAGAGCGGATCGCGAGGCCGCTCCACCCGGGGAATCGCAATCCCCGCAAGATCCGGCAGCCCCATTTCGAGCCAAGGGTCTTTCACAGTTTCGGCAAGATATTCGCGGAAGGCTTTCTGGCACGCATCGCAGTGGCAGCCGTCGGAATTGAGATTGTCAATCCACACCCCGTCCGCCCCGATCTCCACGGCCTTGTCCACACAGCGCAAAAGATACTTGCGGAAACTGTCATGGCTCGCGCACGGTTTCACGCGCCAATACTGCTCTCCGTATTCGTAAGGGTGCCCGTCGTGATGATGGTGCCAGTCCATCCGCTTCCATTCCACCGCCTCGGGCTCCTCCGCAAAGATCGTCTCCGGCATGATCGTCCCATATTGGATATAGGCGAAAACCTTGATGCCTTCAGCGTGATAGTTGCGGATCAACTCTGCCGTCTGCGCGATTTCCGGTGCCTCGGTTTTCAGTCCGAAACCTTTGAAAAAGTGCGTCGTTACCCAATTGATGGAGGCCTCGTGCAGAGCCTGCGCGGCTTGCGGTGACCGGAGCTTTGCCGACCAAGCCTCCAGCCCGTGTCCATTCCCCTCCTGTTCTTCATGGAACCCGCCGATGCGCCGGTAAAACTGCACCGGCTCCCATCCCGCCCAAGTCCAAACGATAAGCTCATTTTCTGTGGCGGGTTGACTAGGGGAGGGAGACTGTGACGACGAGGGTTTCATGAGTGATGAATGAGAGAGGTTGTTGTGATGGAAAAAATGAGCGCGTGGACGATACCCATCAGGCCGGTTGTTGTTTTGGCCAGATAGGGTGAGACAGAAACGGTGTGTTGAACTGATTGTAAAGCTGCTGCGCCCGGCGTGGATCAAAACCGCCCTTTTCAAACGTAAGCAGATAGCGCAACCGGAACAACCCCGGCGTCACCGATGGGAAATTGGTGTACCAATAGTTGTTGTAGAGCCACGACACGATGGTCGCTTGGGTCCGGTCTATCTTTGCGTGGGGATGACCGTAGGTAAACCCGCCGAACTGCCACAGCGGCGCATCGGGAGCGATGACATACACACAGTGCCCATCCCGTTCTGCGGCCACGCCACGGTAGCTTTCGTAAGAGCTGGTGGAGGAACCGGGGAGTTGCCCGTCCACCGCGCAAGTCCAGTCACCGCAGCTATCGTAGTGAAAGCGGATGTCAGAAGTTCCGGGAAGGTTGAAGTGGAGCGGAAAGTAGAACGCACGGGTCGCAGAAACATCGTCGATCCGCACCAGTAGTTCGATTTGCAGCATCTCCGGCAAGAACGCGTCGATCCGGTAGTTCACCTCGCGGACAGGAGAGTTTTCCAGCGTGATCGCCAGTTCTTGCCCGTAGCAGGACGATTTGCGGACGACGCGCGTCGTCTTCCCCACAGGCTTGCGGTCGAATTGCAAATCCGGATTCCATTCGGCATCCGAGGGATCGCGCTTTTCCGCCTCCGATTTGAACTTCAGCGATGGCACGGGATGCTCCTCCACCGGCACGCCGGAAGCCCAAGCGCTGGCACGGTTCAGCCAATTATCCGACTCGTTTCCCAGCGTAATCCTGGCAAGTGAGCCTTGCGCATCCACTCCCACCGACAAAGCGTCACTGGCGATCTCAGCGGGCGTGTTGGAGACATCCGTTTCGGTCGTCTCGATCGGGCCGAGTTCCTGCAACGGCAGGACTTGTACCGAGTGCGGGGGCAGCACAATCTTCGGGATGCCGAGTTCCGGGCTCGACAACACCCATTCAAGCGTCGGCTCCCGATCAAGCTGCGTCAAATGTTCGAGTACCTCGCTGGTTGCCAGGTGCGTGGAAGCGCGGCGATTCCAGAGGATGCGCATGGGGATTTCCTGCTCTGTCGGGTTGACGAGCAGCACGGACGGCTTCTCCACGGAATAACGCCCTGCGATCTCCACCAAAGTCTTGCGCAGGGCAAGCGCCGAAAAAGAAAACGCCTTGTGAAAACAAATCTGGGACTCCACCCACTGCCGCTTCCCGTCGTCTCCATGCGTGGCTTCAAACTCCGAGGTGTGGCTGCAATAGGTATGTTCGCACGCGATGGATGCCTCAAAGTGGGCTTGATCCACCAGGGAATCGATCCCCGGGTCTTGCACTCCCGCCGTTTCCGTCATCCCTTGGATGACCTCCAGCCGCCGCTGAGCCCGGCGAAGCATCGCTACCTCCTGTGGCATCGAAGCGCCCCCAAAGAGCCAAGCATCATTCCAATCGCCCGAATACTCCCGCAGCCCCTCGGTGCTCCGCACCGCCTGCAAAAACTGCGTTGCCGTGGCAAGCCTCACCTCCAGCCCGCATTGCTGTGCGTTGAACTTGGCCACCTGCCCCGGCAGATGAACAAACGGGCCCACATTGTCCCCGATGGTCCCAGACATCATGGCAAACGGGAACGGATAGTCCGCAGGCAGGCGTCCGAAAAGATCAGGCCAGGCTCCCTGGAGCTTCGTCGAAAGCTCATTCAGATGCACCCAGCGGCCAATGCGATTGTAGATCCAGCCATTCCAAACCAGAAACCGTCGGCCCTCCCCCAGATCCCACCAAAACGCCCCGGGCCGCGGTTCCGGCGAAACGCCCATGGTAGTATTAAGTCCCATCATGAACCCATTCACCCCGCGTTGAGCCAGCTCACGGGCGTAACGAATCGACATCCCGTTCACATCGTTTTGCAAAACGGATGGGCAGGTGAGCCCGTGTTCCGTGCAGAACGCCGTCGTCCGGTTGTTTTCCCATTCAATATTCAGCGGCACATTCAGGAACGTGCCGTTGGTAAACCGGCGCCCGAGGTCAATCTGTCCCGAGCGCATCAGCGCCAGCAGGCGGTCCCGTTGGCGGTTGTCGCGCCGCTGCCACCAGTGCTCCAGGGTGCAAAAAACCTCGATGGTCCAATAGAACCGCTCATGCACTGACGCCTCTGCTGTCGCCTCGCACAAAGCGATGGCGCGATCCAGAAAATGATCGTGCAGTTCCCACGCGATCACGGGATCGTGGGTATAACCAAGGTCGGTATGCGCGTGCGGGATGAGATAAAGAATGTGAGGCGTCATGGGAGAAGAGAGATTGCGAAAGTTGAAAACAAGAAGGGGATGGAGAGTTTTTAGGGGGAGAATTTTGTGCTATTTTGTGCGGGGACAAAATCTTTGCAATCATAAACTCTAGAGGAGTGTGATTTATTATGCGCTTTTGATGGAAAGCACTCGTGAACCTCAGGTGAGCACGGAGAAGATCGTTCATTCGACGAAGAACATATTTTTTAATTGCATCTCGATAGTCGAAGCATTATTTCTCTAGAGCAATAAATCGCGAGCTCCATTGCCTCCTTGTAACCTCTCTCGACAAAGCAACATCGTTGGCGAAATGAACCGCGTCAATTCATCCTCCATCCCCCTCTATGGCCATGTCTTACTCCACGCAAATCGCCTGTCTGAGTCTTTTCCTGGCTCTCCACCCTTTGTCTTTGTGTGCTGAGCCTGCGCCTGAAGCAACTCGAAAGCCCAAGCAAATCTTTGCGCATTATATGGGGTGCTACCCTGTCGGCGTGGGCGGCCTCGCTCCGGCCGCTTTGCGTAAAGTGGAAGGCGACTTGAAACCCGAGGGACCGAGCTACCTGGACCGGATTGGCGGGCGGTGGCGGGACTTTCCTCTGCTTCCTGCCGATCTCCAGTTGACGTTGGAGGAATCCGTGGACCTGGAAATGCGTCGCGCCATGCGCATGGGCCTCGATGGCTTTGCCGTGGACGTCTTGGCAGGACAGAAAACCGCGCTGGCTTCGCTCGACGCCATGTTCAAAGTGGCAGAAGAAAAAAAGTATCCCTTCCAAATCACATTCTGTTTGGACAATCCCAAGCAGAACCTCGAAGCCGTCCAGCATCTCATGGAAAAGCACGGCAAGAGCCCTAATCTCGCCCGGCGCGACGGGAAACCGCTACTGCTCGGCTACCGGAGCCATCGTTGGGGCCAGCGCGTGCATCCCGAAGCATCCAAGGCAGACTGGGCCAATCCGGAGAACGTCCGCTATCAATGCGATGCCATCAAGGAACTCGAAACCGTCGTGGGTCAACCCCTCTATGTGCAGTTTGATCTGAATGGATACATGGAGGACATCCCGAAAGAGAGCTCCACAGATCCTGCGTTTTGGCGTGCCGCCGCCGCAGAGTTTGCCAAAAGCTATGGCGGGTTGAGCGGCTTTTTCTGGGGTGGCGAGAACTACAACACAGCCGCAAAGGCCGCGCGCGAAGCGGGATTGGATTGGGGTGAGCCGCTTTGGTACCAATATCAAAATCTTTATTGGAACACCTTTCGTTGCAAAGAAGGGATCGATCTCCTTCAGGAGCGCTGGGATCGGGCCATCGCCAACGATGCAACGCTGATCCAGATTGCCACATGGAACGACTACACCGAGACCACCCATGTTGCGCCAGCCATGCAGACGGGATACGCCATCAACGACCTTATGGGGCTCATGATTCAGCGCTGGAAGGGAGGCGGGTGGCCCAATGCGACGAAGGATCGCCTCTACTTGATCTACGCCCCCTATCCCAAAGGCAGCAAAGTGTATCCATTCCAGGATTTCGCTCCCGAAATCGGCGGTGATTTGGAAGTGGTCACCTACCTTACGCAGCCCGCCACCGTGGTCTTGCCAGGCCGCGATGCCACATGGGAAGCCCCCGCAGGATTCTCCGTCAAGAAGTTGCCGCCCACTCCGGGCCCCGTCATTGCAGAACTCCAGCGAAACGGAAAGCCAGTCATATCCCTGAAAGCGCGCGAGCCAATCACAGACCGCCCCTTTCGAGCGCAGCACTCCATGGTGGCTTACAGCACCGAGGACGAACGGCAATGGAACGAAGATTTCCCCGGCAAACCTCAGCCTACCGGATATTATGCGGATAACGATGGCGACGGCCTGCCGAATTGGTTCGAAATGTATTACTTCGGAAAACTGGGCGACTTCACCACGGCCACGGCAGCCAAACCCGGCGATAGCTCCTGCGGAGACGGTCGCACCAATCTCCAAGCGTATCTCAGCCAGAGCAATCCGCTCAAACCACAACCCCCTCCCGCAGCAGGCACCGTGTGGGATTTGCTAAAAAACCCCATTGGCGGAACAGGCGTCAGCACCAACCCCGAAGTAGATCCCGAAGATCGCCGCGTATGGCGCTACCTCAGTTCAACTCCTGCGGGCAAATGGGAACTGCTTGGAGACGCAGCGATATCATTCGTCCGCGACGTCAAACCGGCGCTTTCCAATGCCATGCCGCATATGCAAGCGATGCAAAACACGCCGATCCGTGATGTCTCGACGGTGACGCACAGTAACATCACACGGAATACGCTGGTAGCTGATGGCACCCCGCCAAACGCTGCACAGGTGATTTACCGCTGGACCAAACTCGATGAGCAAGGCACCGAATTCAAGAGGACCGTGGCCCTCGGGCCAGTCCCAGGCGCGCCCGTGGCGATCGAATGGCAGAGCCCTGCCAATGGTTCCTATCAAATCGAAATCGGCCTGGATTCCTTGAACAACCCCAACCTCCAAATCCAATTAGTGGGAGACGATGGCAAAGTTCTTTGGCAGGTGCCCACGGATGCAAAAAATCCATCGGCGCAGACCTCGCTAAAAGTCCCATTGAAACAAGGGCAATCCATTCGCCTGGAAGCGCAAACCTCCAAGGCCTCCAATGCTCCATTGCCCGAGGTGACACGCTTCGAGATATCCCTCGCGCTTCTGGAAAAATAGCCCTTCCCAATCCTCCAACGCCCACGAGGCGCAAAAAATAATCTTATGAAACACACCAGCTTGTTCATCTTCCTGCTCAGCCTCGCGGCGCTTTCCAGCGCCCCCTGCGCCGAAACTTATTACGTGGACCAAGCCCACGGCAATGACGCCGGCGCGGGCAGTAAAACCGCCCCCTTCCAAACCATCGCGCAAGCCATGAAGCTGGTGGATGGCAAGGGTGGCGAAATCCACCTCGCTCCCGGCTCAGGACCGTATCGGGAGAACGTCCTCATTCGCAAAGGCGGATTGCCAGAGAGCCCCCTTATCCTCGACGGTCACGGCGAAGCCATCAACCTAGGCGAAGATGTCACCGCCGGACCTTGGACCGACACCGGCAACGGCTGGCTCTTGGAACGCCCCGTCCAAGTGAACGATCGCTACAACGTCGTCTCCGAAGCCTTTGTCAATGGCCTCCCCGTCTCATGCAACGACCCCCGGGGACTCGTCCCGAACGCCTGGCACGGCGGCGCCATTCGCTACGACGAGCAAAAGCGCCTCATCTTGACCTTCCCCAAAGGACTCACGCCCAAGAACTCCGTCATCGTCCTCACCTGTTCGAGCATAATGACCTGCTGCGTAGGAGTTTACGGTAGCTCCAGTTACATCACCGTGCGCAACCTGACAGCAGCCTTCGCCGCCAACGACGGCTTCAACCTCCACGGCAACGGGCATGATGTGGTATGCGACAACGTAATAGCCATGTTCAATGGCGACCAGGGAGTCAGCTCCCATGAAACCTATCAGGTCGTCGTGCAGAATTCCGAGATCGCCTTCAACGGCACGCGCTTTGGCGGCGTCACAGACATCGCCGCCTGCAACACCACCTACCGCAATGTCCGCATCCACCAAAATAGAGGCTCTGCTTTCTTGCTCACCGGAGCCCATCACCTCTTGGATCACGTGACGAGCTTCGGAAACCCCGGCGGCAATCTCCCTAAACCCACCGAGAAGATCGAAATCCTCAACTCGCAAGATACCGGAGCCGTCGAAGCTGACAGCACCGTTCCGGTTTATGCTCCCGCCGCGCAAAACAGCAGCGCAGCTCCCAGCGCAACCCCATCAGAAACCGACCGCCTCAGCCGGTTTCTACAGTGCCGCCCACCCGCCACCCCGGTCACATTTGTGAAATAGACTCGGTAGGTGAAGGGAATGGCTCGCGTTTGGTGACCCTCGACCTCCGGGCGAGGGTTCATACGCCCCCGCCCTCTCGTCCCTACAAACAACCCACTACCGGGGACTTGCCTGCGTAGTAGGTTGCGCAGGTGATGTCGCGCCGGGTTGAGCCGGAGTGGGAGCAGGCGCAGGGGGCGGCAGAAGCAAATGCTCAATCGCTTTCGTGGCCCTCGGAAGCCGAATTGTCACCAGTTGCGGAGGTGTTTTCCCATCGGACCCCGCAGGTTGCGGTGGCGCGACGTTAAACAGGACCGATAAGAGGACTCCTTGATTCCGGCGGACATATTTCACAATGGAATTGGGCGCGAAATACGGATTTTCTGGCAGTTCTTTCAGTGCTTGGAAAGATTGTTTCGTCCCCTCATCAAAGAGCTGGGCTCCCGTGAGGGAATATGGTTGCGCAGAATATTTTCCGCTATCGAGTTCTTCCCGCGATACATTTTTCGGAGTAATAAAGGTTTTTGGAAACTCGCCGATGGATGTGAAATCCGATGCCGAAGAGCCTGCGCTAAGGATCACGACTGCCAGGGCATGGGTTGAATCGATGCGAACGAGTTCTGTAATCATCAATTTCACTCCGTGCCAAGTGGTATCGGTCTCTCCTAATATTGCAGACTTTGCGCTTGAAGAGAGCATGGCGATGGAAGCCAGAATGGCGGCAAATAAAATGCGTTTTGGATGAGGTATGGCAAAGGTCATATGTTGAAAAAGGGATTAATCGTTTACTTGGGAAGCCGATAGGATGCGGTATCTGTAGTGCAAGGGATAACTCATGCGTGGATGGTAAATAGGGCTCGGAGCCCCTCCCTGTGTAAAGCCGGTTGCGGTTTGGTCATAGTCCACTTTATCATCGGGCGTCCCCACCACCCCATCGGTTCCGGCTCCGGCGGTTGCGGTATTCACATTGCCGGGAATGCCTGCCACTCCATAGTCCAGGTAGCGCTCCACTACAAATTTCATCCGGCTTTCGGCGGCAGGTTTCCCTTTTTTGTCCAAGGTCTGTGAGACTGTCCATACCGTGAACGTATTGCTCTGCGTGGATAGGTTCCCTACGATCTGCTTCACCAAGTCATTGCGTGACCTGCTGTTTCGGGTAAAAGTAGCAGAATAGTTACCAGGAGTTGAGCATTTGCCAGTGGTGTTGCTGTCATAAAGAAAATTTGCAACCTCCGGGACGTTGCAAATTTCCGCCGCCATCATCAAAGGCCGTTTCACGCCGTTGGTGGTTAAGGTGGCTACGTAACTATCAATAGCCTGCGCAAGAACCGAGTAGTCGTTCTGAGGAGTCCCGTCCATGCTGATATTGTCCAAGGTATTGAAATTTTGAGTTTGTCCGGTGTAGGAAGTGGACGTTTGCAGGTTCTTCAAGATGCCCTCCAACGGCGTGGTGCGGGAGAACACCTGGGCACCACTCGTATTAAACGGCGCAATGGCACTGTTGGGATTCAGCCGTCCCGTAGTGGCCCCCCCCCAGGTCAATTGGATGGGTGGTGGGCAACCCGAGACATCCAACGGTCTGGAGGGATCCATCGGTTGGAACGCGGCGGGCACAGTGAAGAGATCCAGCATGGCCCAGTCCGGATAGCTGGTCCCCCCGTAAGTCTGTTGGCTCGCGTCTGTGGAAGGAGAAAAGTTCAACAATCGGAACGGCGTGCCGTGCAACATTCTTATATCAGGAGTGTTGTCTCCGTATCGGTTGCTGGCTTTGGCGTCACTCTCCGTTTTTATATCCGGCATGATGCCCGTGTGAATGTATTGGAGATAACCAATGGAGGGGAACCGCTGGCTCTTGGGAATGAGGACACTCTGCTCCGGCCACCAATAGCCGGAGGGGTCTCCCTTGTTGCCAGACTGAAATCCCGCCGGCGCACCGGCATGAGTGGTCGCGCCGGGGGGGATATTGGGGCGGAGGGGAGTCGAAGGCTTAAAGTAATTGGGATCCTCCCTAAGATTGTCTCGATAAACCGCAACGGATGAAGTCATTGGCAGCGTCGGAGTGGTCCCTTGATACCAATCCCCGGGAAACTTGTTTACTACCGGATCATCCACCTGCATGACAACGGTGGCCGTCCAACTCGATTGATTGCTGCCCATGGCAAGATGAATCGGTGGGATGGGAATCACCGCATCGAGAACTTTCTTTCTCACGGGGTCCGTTAGGGTGCCCGAGGCCATCACACCATCATTCATGGTAGGCGTGAGCACAGGCCCCAGTGCCGGTGGGGTTACCAGGGAGTTGTATCCCGTGCTGTTCAGTTGTCCGTGCAAAGAGTCCAATGGCACCACCTCTATGGGCGTGGGGCCGCTTTCCCAATGCGTCCATAGGGCGACTCCGCCGGTAATCCAGATGCCATTGCCGCCAGCCGTGCCGGAGAGCCCGGGCTTCATATCGTAGGGGACGTTATAGTAGCTGCTTCGAGTGCAAACGTAGTAGCCAGCCCTTTCACCGGAGTATTGGTTTGTGCCTGAAATGGAGAGGCTGGGGATGAGGAAATTGTTCAGTTGCAATATGGGGGCAAAGTCAGCCCCCTTGACAGGTCCCGATCCCAAATAGACTATCTTTCCTCCGATGGTTCCGGTGGTATGCGCGCAGTATTGTGCTTTTGCTTGGTCTGGATCTGTATAACTGGGATTGTTGCCCATGAGGTCAAGAACGCTTGATCCAGAGGTTGCGCTTGTCCCATCCGTTACCGTGAGCATATTGTCCATCCAATAACCTCCCAAAGGTCCGGGTTTTGGGGTTGGAATGCAGGGCACGGTTGCGAAACTGGTCCCGCTTGGGATTTGTGTGGTGCATTGTGCGTCCTCCCAGTTGAGCCAATACCCCGTATTGCCGCCGCAGCCATAAGCCCAGCCCCCGCCGCCGCCGGCATAGGGAAAGACCATATCATTTTGTTCTTTGTATTCTTTCGGCACATACCACTGCACATAGACTTCCATTGTAAGTTGATCCGGGCCAATGGGAATGGCCGGACTAGTCCCGGTGGCGGCTACTGCTGGCGAACCTGGGGAAGCAGTAAACTTAAACACCACTTCATTGACATGGGGACCACTGCCATGCCCCACTGTCTGTTGGTAGGTGGCAGGGGTTACAAAGGCGCCATTTGTGATCGATAGAAGCTTCTCGTGACGGTAATGGTCGGCAAACATCCCTCCCATTACATCCATAATCTGCAACGTGATCGAGTCGATCTGGCGGGGCGTGTACTTTCCTTTAAAGCCAGTGGAGCCTGAGCCGGGGAATGTGGGCCAAGTGATGGCTTGACCCTGGCTATTTGTTCCACTGAGATATTGGGCGATCCGGTAACACACCCCGTTAAAAGTATTGCCAGGAGTCAAATAATTGGTTTGGGCTGGGTCTGTGAAATACTGGGGCAGGGAGCCCGAATAGGCACCCCCGGCTGGTGTGGCAATGGAATACCGGGGGAGTTGGCCAAGCACTGAAATTGCTGATCCCGTCCCTGACGCCTGATTTAAGGTTGCGGGATAAATCTGGGAGAGCGGCACCTTGGTGAAGTCAACAGGGTCATTGCCGACAATAGGCGCACCATTTGTGCCAACGAGCATGGAGATGGAATAGGAGAGAGCGGGGTTGGAATTGTAGTAGGAACCAAATCCCAGCGGCTCCCCAATGAGTTGTGTGCCGGAAGTCCAGCATGGATTGAGGAAATTACTGCTGCCGGAATAGGCATACGCCCCAAGCATCGCGTTGAGAGGAAGCCATTTAATGTCACCGTAGTTGGTCCCCGTGATCATGAGGTTAATCTTCGGTTCGCCGAAAATATTCAACTCCGGGGAGCGATTATGCGTGGTGATCGAAAAGTTGTTGTCCGCATATACCGTGGATGCGGTGCCTGCCACCTGGAGGATTTCGCTCGGGTCGTTGAAGAGGGTTACGGGGTTGGGATTGTTTAAGACGGGCCGCACGCCGGTTCGCTGAGCGATGCCAGTGGCGAGGGTGCCGCTCATGATGGCGCCGTTGTTCGTATCATCAATATAAACGTCATTTACCTTCAAGGCGCTCAGGCTCATTTCGACGGGGGTGCCCGGGCCAAAGCTCGACGCCCCAATAGCCCCATTGGCGCCATTTTTTACGGTGCCGTCCGCCGTGTTGATATTAAGCTTCGCAGATTCGTCATCCACCCAGAACGCATAGCGCCCGATAATCGGGTTTGTCCCCGATGCTGCCACCTGTGGATCCTTCAAAATATTCACCCACGGAGCCTGGATACTCGGAGGCGTGCCCGGGTGCGATCCTGGATTATTAGGGTCCCTCACCGAATTAAGCGATGCAATGGGGTAATTCCCAGCGAAGGTGGGTTGGTTGAGTTCCACGGCATTTGTGCCGGTTGTCAAGGAGGTGCCGGAGTATAGCAGCGTGGTGGATTTTACGGTGCCGTTGGCATTGAAGACCGTGATGGCGCCGGGTTGAGAGGACCAAAAGGTGCCGTTGGCCCCAGCGGTCGCCTGCCGGATAAGGGAGATGGCGTGGTCTGCCGCCAGTTGGTTCAAGGCGCGGGCGCGCGACGCTTCAAAGGCTCCATTGGAGGTCGTGCGTTCCGTCATCAGCACACTGAACAGGCCCACGGCCAGAACGGTCACAAGAACCAGGATGGAAAGCGTGATCACGATGGCTGAGCCCCCATTGCGAACGCAACGGGATCGTGAATTTTCGGAAAGGGAGTGCGTCGTCTTCATAGGAGAAAAAAAGGTTACTTGGCCGGGCGCGGGAGGAAGACAGTGGTGGAGTACACTTCCACCCCGGATTTGATATAGGTTGGAAGGTTGTTCACAAAATACAGAATACTGCCGGGAGTGCTTTTGCTTTTATTGAGATCGGCTGGCGTGGTGGGCGTAAAAGTGAACGAGGCAGGCAGAGGCGACGGTAATTTTTTTGCGGTGTTGGCATCGATAACCACGATGGAAATTTCGATGGCGGCAGGAAACGCCGAAGCCCGGTAAGCAACGCCAGAGGTTGGATCGGTGTAGCCTTTGAGTGAATCAAAGACATAGCCAGAGTTGGCCTGTAAAGTGCCTGTCGCATCTTTGGTAATCGGCGCTCCGGCCTCGTTCACGCAGCGCACGAAAAGCGCGAGGACGTTATCCGCCATCCAGTTGGTGTAAGGAGATACCATCGGAGATTGTGTGGGGTAGGCGCTCGCTGCCCAATTGTATTGATTGGCACCGGTAGTGACGGCGGATGAACCCTTAGAGTAGCGGCAGAGACAAGCTTTATTTGGGGTGCTGGTTGTGTCCCAGCGGACGTAGTAGCCCACCACCATCATGTTGCCATTACTGCCGACTGGCGCCTGCCAGAAGAGGGCATGGGGATTGAGGCAGCCAGCGGGAATCCCGCCGGTTGTTCCGCTTAGCGCAAGCTGCAAAAACCCCGTGGATGCCGTGGGGGTAATGACGCCGGGACCCGTTGTGCTGATGGTGAAAGGGGCCGTCGGCAGGCGGATGGATTGTAGATCCTTGGCGATGAATTGCACCAGCGCGCGCGCGTCGGACCGACGCTGGTTCTGAGCATTGACCTCCGTCCAGATTCTGCCGATATGGCTGGTGATGGTTCCCAGAATGATGATGATCAAGACGAGAAGCGAGATGGATACCAGAAGTTCCACCAAAGTGAATCCTTTGGCTTTGGCTGGGGACAAGCGCTGCACGGGATGGGGATTAAAAATCGTCATATTTTGCCAGGCTCGTATAAACGATCTTGTGCTGTTGGTTGGCGGTCGGGGCGCCGTATGGCCAGGCGAAGTCGAGCTGGAGAAAAATCAGCCCTCCCGTTGGGGCTCTGGGAAGTCCGGTTGGGCGATTGGCAATAGGGGAGTTTGCGATAAAATTGGCTGAGTTCGGATCTTTGATCCTTACTGTGCAGCTATAAAGGGGAATCGTGCCGGAAGGGATGTTTGAGGAGGTAATGACCGTAGCACCGTTGGTGTCCCGGATTAGATTGCCACTCGCATCGAAGAAAAAGTCGGGGTTGTTATCGGTATTCTGATAGTTTTGGTTGTAGGGAACGGAGGCGCCGGAGATGCCGAAGGAAGAGGTGCCAGTGGTAACGGCAGTGTAACCGATGGATCGAATTTGAGCGGATACGGCTTGGGCCATGAGCGCCACATTCGTATCGTCCTTGGAGTCCTTGGAGCTGTTGATGGAAGTGGCAACGAGGCCGAGGATGGCGACCAAGCCGATCGAAATAATGCCCAGCGCGAGGACGATTTCAATGAGGCTGAAGCCTTGATTTCTTTTAATGTTCATTATCTTCCGGGCGCGCGATTTTGGGTTGGCCTGTGGCGGCGGTTAAAACGATATCGAAGTAGTTGGCGGGCCATGCTGCTCCATGGCTGTTTTTCATCAGGTAGGTGGTAACGCCCCCTGCGGTGGTGCCTTGCACGATCCGCAGGATGCAGGGGGAGGGTGGAAGGTTGTTGGTGTCACGATAAAGGGTGCCGTCCGCTTGAAAGATGACATAGCCATAACCCACTCTTGGTAAATAATCGGTTGGCGTAGAATTGATCGTATAACTCAACTTAGGCAAATCGACGCCGTTGAGCGTGGGGGAGTTCGCCGGCTGGAAGGCAGCGGATATCTGGGTTCCTGCGCCATTAACACCATCGGTAATCGCCCCCCCCGTGCCGTCGGTAAGCGGGTTGCAATCTGTCACAATCCCGCTGGGGAGCGCTTCCCACTTGGAGATTTGCTGCCAGGAGCCACTTGTTCCCGCCAGTGGGATATATTGCAAAGCGGTGAGCCGTTGCGTCGTTCCGGCGAGCAGCACCACCGCCACCGGCGTCCGTTTTGTAATGGCCAGTTGCCGGGCGGACTCCAGCAACCCGGAAATGCGCGCCCCGGTCGTCGAAATTTGCATGGCGTTGGACCTCTGGATCGCCGGGAGGGTCAGCGCGAAGAGAATCACAATAATCGCGATGACGGTCAGCAACTCGATGAGGGTAAAAGCCTGTCGCGTGTTCTTCATTGGGGGAGCTGCAAAATAAGGGGAATTTTTCTGTTTCGCAAGGGGGGAGTCTTCCGGGGGCGGAATTTTCAATTCTGAGTCAGCCCCGGCGAGAAATCCAGCTTCAATTCCATCGGAGCATGGACCGGGCTTGAGCCCGCCATTATTTCCAATCCACGTCCACCCGGCGTTGTTGATGGAAGCGATCCGTGAAAAGCAGGTGCTTGTGATCGCGCCCAAACTCATGCACGAGCCGCGTCACCTTCACGTCGAAACAGCAGTATTCGGCGATCTCCAGCAACTTCCCCTCGCGCCACCAGCGGATGGCATCCAGCCCGTCGCCGGTTTTGCCCACACCAAGCGTTGCTGTGGCCACGGCATCCAAGCTCAAGCGGTGGCCGAGTTTTTTTTCTATTTCCACCAGTAAATCGAGCGTCGGGATCTGCCGGGGGAGATCGAGGATCGTATAGCCCATCAATACCTCGTAGTCGAAATTGATGACGTTAAACCCCACCACGCAATCCGCCCGCGTGAGTTCCTTCACCAAATCATCCACCCGGTTTTCAGGGTAAATCTGATACTGTCCGGTGGCGGTGGAGTAGGTAACCCCGATGGACATCCCCATCTCCCGCTTCTTGTCCCACCCGCCCGCGTCGTTGGCTGTGCGCTGGGTTTCCAAGTCGAAATAGACAATATTCGGCGTCATAGGGGGCAAAAAACGCAGAATGGCGCAATCCCGCCGGATTTGCGAGCGCGAAGAGCGGGGATATGGCAGGACGTTATGAGTCTTGACTCAACAGGGTGTTAACTTTAGCCTTTTCACTGATAACGGAAAATTATAAAAAGGAAAGCTAATGAATAACCGAAGTCTTGAAGGTAAAACCGGGGTGGTGGTTGGCGTCGCCAACAAACGCAGCATTGCATGGGCTATTGCCCAGGCCTGGGCAGCGGAAGGGGCGAAGCTGATTTTCAACTACCAGGAGGAACGGGTGAGGGCAAACGTCGAGGAACTGGCGGCTGAATTCGGCCCGGATACTCCCGTTTATCCATGCGATGTTACCAAGGACGAAAGCATCGCCGCCTTTTTCCAAAGCGTCCGCAAACACACACGCGTCATTGATTTTATGCTCCATTCCGTTGCCTTCGCTCCGCGCGAAGCCCTCGAGGGGGAATTCCTGGACACCAGCCGCGAGGCCTACCTCATGGCGCACGATATTTCCGCCTACTCGCTGCTCGGTCTGGCGCGCGAAGCGGCTCCCCTCATGACCCGGGGCGGCTCCATCCTCGCCATGAGCTACTACGGAGCAGAGAAAGTCATCCCGCACTACAACGTCATGGGCGTCGCCAAAGCGAGTCTGGAAGCCACTACGCGTTACCTGGCTTACGACCTCGGCAAGCTCAACATCCGCGTCAACTGCATCAGCGCCGGTCCCGTCCAGACCCTCGCTGCGCGCGGCATCGGCGGCTTCAGCCAGATCAACAAACACTACGAAGACCATGCCCCCCTCGGGCGCAGTTGCTCCCTGGAAGAACTCGGGGCCACCGGTGTCTTTCTTGTCAGCCCCGGAGCTGCGGCCATCACCGGCCAAGTCCTCTACGTGGATGGCGGCTACCAGATCATGGGCATGTAGGCTTTTCTAAAGCCGTCCTCTGGTTCTCAATGCGAGCGCGAAGTGGTGACCGTGTCCACGCTCTCGGATTTGCTCAACCGCGACCAGTTGAAGCCGTAGATCGCGACGAACGCGAAGCAGAACATCGGCACTACAAAACTGCGCGACATCCCCTGCGTATCGGCGATGTGTCCCATCAACTTGGGCAGAAGCGCTCCGCCCATGATGGCCATCACGATAAAAGAAGACGCCTGCTTGGCCCGACTCCCAAGGCCGAAAATACCGAGCGCGAAGATCGTCGGGAACATGATCGACATGAAAAAATAGCTCAGGAAAACGCATCCCACCGAGACCCACCCCAGCTTGCAGAAGATCAAGTAACAGGTCAGCGTATTCAGGAGGCCATAGATGCCCAACATCTTATGGGCCGCCACTTTTTTCAGGAGCCCCGCGCCGGTAAACCTCCCCAACAGGAAGAAAATAAACCCCGCCGACGCCAGGATGGAAGCGAACGCGTTGCTGATATGCCATGCGCCATCCTTGCCGGTTTCCAGCCACCCCGCGCGCAGGAACCCGTTCCATGACGCCGGAATGGAGGGGACTTCCGAGGTCATGTAATTGATGAAAAAGCTGAAAATCCCGGCCTGCGCCGCGACATAAAAGAACTGTGCAGCCACGGCCATCACAAAATGCGGGTGTGTCCAAATGGAGCGCGAACTTCCCGGCGCAGAATCGTCGATGTGGTAATCGTCCTCGGCTTTGATATCGGGAACATCAGCAGAGAAAAAAACGACAGAGAGAACGACGACCACTAGGGCCACGGCGACGTAGGGGATATAGAGCGTCTGGCTGCCCGTGCTCACCCCTTGGGCGTTTTTGGAATAGAAATACAAGCTGCCGACAATCGGCCCAAAAACCCAGCCCACCCCATTGCAGGTCTGCGCAAGATTGATGCGCGTCGCCGCATAGCGCGTCGGCCCCAGCACCGTCGTGTAAGGATTGGCGATGGTCTCAAGAAAAGTGAGCCCCGCCGCAATAAAGCAGACGCCCACCAGGAACGCCCAAAAAGCCGCAATCTGCGTGGCGGGAACGAACCAAAACCCACCCACCGCTACCATCAGAAGCCCCGCGATAATTCCGTATTTGTAACCCAGTTTGCTCGAAAGCCACCCCGCCGGCATTGCCATCAAAAAATAGCCCAGATAATGCGCCCATTGCACATTGGCCGATTGCGTCAACGTCAAATGCAACTCCTCTTGAAAGTGCTTGTCCATCACGTCGATCATCCCATTGCAGAACCCCCAAAGGAGGAACAGGGAACTGACCAGGACAAACGTGAAGCTCACGTTCTTGCCATCATCCGTCACGAAGATGCTTTTCTTACTCATAGGGGGAGGGGACTGGGGGGTAAGGCGGTGTTTCACGCCAAGAAACCGCAGAGTGTATTGACCCACAAAATTTCGCAAGCCCGATCCTGCCTCATCCAAAATTGCAGCTACTCTCCTTGACAAACCCTGGCCCCCTCGCAAACAGTCCTCCCTTTACTCCCTTCCCATGCCACGCATCCTCTCAGGAATTAAACCCACGGGCCGTCTCCACATCGGCAACTACTTCGGCATGATGCGCCCCGCCATCGACTGGCAGGAAAAAGGCGAAGCCCTCTACTTCATCGCCGACTACCACGCGCTCACCACCGTCCACGACCCCGCCAAGCTCCGCGAAGCCACGCGCGGCGTCGCCCTCGACTTCCTCGCCTGCGGGCTCGACCCCGCCAAAGCAGTCCTCTTCAAACAGTCCGACGTCCCCCAAGTCTGCGAACTCACCTGGCTCCTCTCCGTCCTCACCCCCATGGGCCTGCTGGAACGTTGCCACGCCTATAAGGACGCCATCGCCAAAGGGTTTGCCGCGACGCATGGCCTCTTCGCTTACCCCGTCCTCATGGCGGCAGACATCCTCATCTACGACAGCGACATCGTCCCCGTCGGCAAAGACCAGAAACAGCACGTCGAAGTCACCCGCGATCTCGCCATCAAAATGAACGAGACCTTCGGCGCTGACCTCCTGCGCATCCCCGAGCCGAGCATCCTCCCCGACCTCGCCACCATCCCCGGCCTCGACGGCCAGAAGATGAGCAAGAGCTACAACAACACCATCGAACTCTTCCTCGAAGAAAAAGCCCTCAAAAAGAAAATCATGGGGATCATCACCGACTCCACTCCCGTCGAAGCCCCCAAAGACCCCGCAACCTCCTCCATCGTCGCCCTCTACCGCCTCTTCGCCACCCCGGCAGACGTCGCGCAAATGGAAACCGACTTCCGCGCAGGCGGTTTCGGCTACGGCGACTTCAAAAAGCGCCTCTTCGCGGCCATCTGGGAACACTTCGCCCCGGCCCGCGCCCGGCGTGAAGAAGTCGAGCGCGATCCCGCCTATATCGACGAAGTCCTCCGGCGCGGCGCCGCCCGGGCCAACGAACTCGCCAGCATCACCCTCACCCGCGTCCGCCGGGCGATGGGACTATAGAAAACTTTTTTCGTTTTTCCGCAATCTTCTGGTTGCACCCGAAAAAACGGTTCGTAGAGTAGGGGACTGCCTGTGAGTGCGGGTATGGTAACCCGAGCGGAAGGCATTTAACCTATGATAAACGAATCTGGAGAACGCCCGGTCAACGAACCGTTGGCATCGGAAAAGGTAACCATCGACCGCAAAGTATTTTTCCTCGACCTCAAGGAAAACAACCGCGGACGGTTCCTGAAAATCACCGAAGACGTCGGCGGACGCCGCGACACCATCATGCTGCCCGCTGCGGCATTCCATGATTTCGCGGACGCGCTGGACCGCCTCATCGACCTCGAAGCCGAGTTGTAACCCGCGCCGGGGACCACCCGGCCACCTTATTGAAGGTGGTAAAACACGAGAACCGAGCCCGGTTTGGTCGGAATGGTAACGGCTAAATCGGCAAGCTCTTTTCCCGACATCGTGCGCACGGTGCCTGGGCCCAACTCGGTGCGAATTTCCACCGAATAGGTGGCTGCGGGATCGATCTTCCGCAGATGCGCGTTGATCGTCGGGAATGGACTGTCCGGACGCCGGAAGAACATCGCCAGGCCTGCTTTCAGATCCGGACGGTCGAATTGCATGGCACCCCAGTAACTGGAAAGAGGAGTGAATGCGAGCAGCGGATAGAAGTCCCCGTAAAAGAAAGGGCGCACTTGATGAAATTCCTCAAGGCCTGCCTTCAACCAGGTATCGTCCTTATGAACGATCAAATTAGCGCCTTGATCGATCACCAACCCGGGGCTGTAGGCGCTACGCAGTGAGTAGGTATCGTTTCCCTCGCAGGCGCCAGCACTGAGTGGAATCCAAGGTGCAAGCCCAACTGTCTGAAGCTGTGGTCCGGTCGCGTCGATGTTGCCGCACGAATAGTCGCTCCTCCAAAGCGCCATGCTTCGGGAGATGGTTTCCAAGTCGAGACGCCTTCCTCCGCTCGCGCAATTGTCGATCTTTAGCCCCGGATGAGCGGTCCGCAGATCGTCCCAAAAAGCATAGAGACCCTCGATGTATCTGATCTCTGCCATGCCTACACGGTCGGGTGCGTCGATCCATAATCCTGCCGGATCGACGTTAAAATCCTGCCGATACCAGTCAACGCCTCCCTGTGTAATTAAATCGGAGACAATATCCGTAATCCCCTTTCTGGCCACCGGATCGCCGAGGTTGAGCACACCACCGCCGTCCTTCCTCTTCAAAAACCAGTTGGGATGCTCGGTCATGAGGGTCGTCCCCGCATCGGCTTCCTCTGGTTCGATCCAAAGGAGAAAAGCCATCCCATTTTTATGCAATAAATCGCTCAACGGCTTGAAGCCATCGGGATAGGTCTGCTTGTTCGGCCACCAACTGCCCCGGTTGTGGAACCACGGTGTGTTATGTACCGTGGAGCTCTCTTTATAGTCTTCATCGCCATACCAACCGGCGTCGATCCAGTAAACGTCGAACGGAATCTGTTTCTGGACCAACTCTTGGACGCGCGTTATTTTTTGACTGATCAATGCGTTGCCCCAAGTGAGCACACAGGTCGGACCCACCAACGGCTGCCCTTTTTCCTGGGGCGAATAATAGGCCAGCAAAAGACGGCGCCAGACATTGTGCGCCTCATCCTGGTCTCCGCTCCAGTTTAAGAGCAAAATCCTGGGCGTGCGAATCTCTTCACCCGGGTGCAACACGAGATGGGTGCGTTGCATTCCCGCGCTCATGACGATCGTTTTCCCCTCGCGCTCCCGCAAGAAAGACGCGCTCCAATTCCCCGTCCAGCCAATCGCCCCGATCACACCCCCTTTATCCACTTGGAGATTAAAAAAGGGCATCGTCCCGTTGGAAGAGCGCCCTCCGATTGAACCCAGCTTGATGTTTCCGCCAATTCCCATGGAAGCGGTCCGCGGTTCAAAGTCGGCTACACTCATGCCACTGCCTTGGGAAAAATTGAGCACTGCCTTTGCTGCGGATGCTGCGGGCAGGGAGGAGAGCAATGGCTGAATATCCTCGATGAGGGGCGTGTCGGTCTTGCCTTCGTTGGAGAATTTCAGGACCCATTCCACCGCGTCGTAATCCTTGAACGTCCTCACTTCCGCAGTGACTTTGAGCCCCGTCGCCGGATCTGTAAAAGTCTGGCGTTCCAATTGCCCTCCCTCGGCGGGCTCGGTTTTCTGCGACTTCTGCCAGCCGGAGAGGAAAGCAGACGATGCCTTTCCGTCATACTTGAAACCAAAAGGTGGTTGGGAAGATTTCCACTGGTCTGGAGAGAAGAGCATAGAGTCGGAATGGGTTTGCGATAGCGCGGTGAGGGAAACGATCATGAAACCAGCGAAGGGGAACAGCAGGTGCGGCAGCCGCCGCTTTCGTAGGCATGTCATATTCCACTAATCGTTAGTGAGTAAACGCTGCATTGTCCATGGATGAGGCTGCTTCTTGCATGTTGGATTCTGCTATCCTAATATAAATCCGATGAACGAAATCGAACCCATGCTGGCACAATGGCTCGAAGACTCCCTGCGCTTCAAGTGGGTGGGAGGTGCCGTGACAACGGTTGACGCAGGACACACCACAGGCTGGCGGGCCTTGCCTTTCACTGTTCTGGCGCAACCGGTGGGAGGAGACGTCGCTTTTCATCTGGAAGACCGGACACGGACTCGCATTGCCAGCCGTCATGCCCTGCTCCTTCCTGCCCGATTGAAGCATCGCATCGATTTCCTCTCGTCGAAAAAAGCAGTCAGTCGCTGGGCCCATTTTTCCTTTACCTTCATGGGTTCGATGGATGTCTTGAGCCTGTTTCACACCCCCTGGGTTTTCGATCGTCGTCTCGGTGATCCGATGGGAGAGATATGCCGCGAACTGGCGGAGCTGGCAAAAAACACAAACCCCAAATCATTTCTCATGACGATAGCCCGGCGGCAGGAGCTGGGTTTGCACCTTTTGCGGTTGATCTTGGCTGAGTCAAAGCTCAAGGCCAACGCCATCAAGATTCTCGATGGCGCCGCACGGATCCTGCCGGTCGTGCGTTTCCTGGAAGAGCATCCGGACTTCCGGCTGGCCCTCCCCGCTCTGGCCGATCTGCTTCACCTTTCCCCGAGCCGTTTTCACCACGTCTTCAAGGAAGCGACCGGCACGGCTCCCATGAAATTTGTCCAGAATATGAAGCTGGATCAGGCCCGCCAACTTCTGGCCTCGACCGCTTCAACAGTAGCCGAAATTGCCCTCCATTGCGGATTCGATGACACCTTTCATTTCAGCCGCCTGTTCAAATCGCGGGTTGGACTCTCTCCCCTCTCCTTCCGGAAATCGCTACAGCATAGACGCCCCTTTGCCTAAAATTCAGAACTTAAAACCAAGAGGCCGCCGTGCAGGAAAACCGTGACATGGGGCGGATTGTCACCGCAGCCGCTATCGAAGCTTGCGCTCCATATCCCTCTCGACCAGGCTTGCCCAAGCCTCGGACGCCTCGCTATTATAGTGAACGCCATCGCCGCCCGACTTCCCCATGACGTAATGCGTCATGGCTCTGGAAGCGATCACTTCAAAGGAATTTTTTTTCGCGGCCTCGCGTATGAGCGACTCAACGGAGCGTTGAACTCGGTTTGAAAATTTGGAGGAGTCTGGAGGTAGAATCCAAACAATCTGGCGATCCTCACCCGGATGGCTTCGCAGAACCGCGATAAAGCGGTCCAAAACGGCGCGATCATGCTCATATTCATCGCCGTCGGATTTGGAAGCCAGGCCGTCCATCCAGTTCGTTCCGAGCTGGATGACGATGGCGTTCGGACGATAGCGTTGGATCAGCGTTTCGATCTTTGGAATGCGGACTGGCCGCGGGCGTCTGCCGTTCAAAAAATCAATCAGGAGGGTTCCATCCCCAGTTTGTTGCCGGTAACCGCACTTGGTGATGTAATCCGGCTCCGACTGCAACCAACTTTGAGGCGACGAACCGCCAGCAGCAAAGACCTCCACATTATTCTTTCCAAAACGGGTAGCCAGATAAGCCCCGACCGACTCTCCAAACGCGCCCACAGAAAGCGAATCCCCAAGCATCAGCACCCGCGTTGCGGAACCGCGCGATTTCCCCTCAGACCGGAGCACGACCTTGGGCTCAAGGAAAGCGAGCCGCTCTTCACGCAACTTTTCCGCCCACTGGGCGAAGCTGTGTCCGCCGTCGGCTGGCGACTGCGCCAATACAGGCCATGCCGCAAGGCAAAGCCACAGTATGAGGAATCGGTCGATTTTCATGAGAATGACAACAAGCCTACCAATAGGAGCGGGAATACAAAGCAAAAGCGCAAACCGCCCATCTTGGAGAAAATCACTTCGAATCTTACAGGCTTAACGGATGTTGGTTGGAAACTTCTTTTCGTCTTCGACCTGAATATACGGGATGAGATCGATCTCCTCGGATTCGTCCCGGCACTTCACAGCCTCCCACACCGTGTTCGTAAGCAACCGCAATTGCATCGCATAGCTTTTTCCAATCACAGACTTTGAGAGATCCTGCTCCTTGAGGCCAATGTGCGCCGGGTGCATCACCACGATCTTCTCCGACGCATAGTTGCCATCAACGACCTTGTTCACTTTGTAAACAAAAGCCACGAGCGACTCCTTGTAGGGCAGCAACTCCTTGACCGGCATCGGTTTTGATTTGAAGATCAGTTGCGCTTCCACGTCAATCGCCCCGGCAACCGTCTTCTCTTCCGTCTTGTTAGGCTCTTTGGCTGCAACCGGCGGCAACGCCGTCAGCACAGCGAGCGATGCAAGCGGCTTCGCGGCGAGATCCTGCTCAATGATTCCATAAACTTTGTCCGCCCATTCGGTCATTTCCGATCCGACGAAGTGCGTGAGGTCTTTTTGCATCCGCTTGTAGGGGTAAGACATCAGCAGTCGGCTGTCGATTACCGTCACCACCCCCGCCGCGCGTGCGCCGATTTCCTGCACCAGAAAATCCTGGATTTCCTGGGAAATGCGCCCGGTCGTGGGCGGCGTCACCCAGTAAATCTTCCGCAACCGCGAGGAGTTCTCGATGGCCCTCGAAAGGAAGTGGGCGATGTAAACATCCAACACCGGCCCATTGCACTTGGGATTCACCGTCTTGCCATCGCGAAAAAGGTCGTAGAGGTTGTTGCCCGATTGAATCACCAGAACATCCGGCTCAATCTTCGCCATCAAATCCTCCACCTTGGGAACCGGATAGGGCTTCCCATCGTCCACGATCACCTCGTCGGGCTTTATCGTTCCCTCCACGGACTCAATGCTCTCGTACCCGCAATAGGTCTTGATGGTGCTATAGGGCTTCTCTTTGAGCCAACTCAACGGATTGGTCCCTCCCGCCATATAAGTATAGATGGATTTTATCCGCGGATTCCGCCGGAAGTCCCTGTCCAGGCGCTCGCCGAATCCGCAAAGACTCATCGAGTCCCCCAAAACGAGGACTTTGATCGTCCCCGACAAATCATCCTCCAAAACCAAACCCTTAGTCTCCGTTTCGCGAGAAGACAGATAGGGCGAATACGTATTCAAGACCACATCCGACATGCGCGACTTCGAACCGTGAGTATCTACCTGCGTGGAATCCACGTCGAAACCCGCCTTCTCTTCCGCGAGGGACAATGCGCTCGCATTGGGACAACTCACCGCCAGCAAAAGCAAAAGATGATAGCACAGCGTAAAGCGTGTAATCCAAAGCCGCCTTAATACATGAAATTGAGGGTAGGGGGGTATCTCAACCTGAGTTGTTCCAACGAAATATCGATTTTTCAAGACTCTTCCAAGCTCCTTGCCACAGCGAAAAACAGGCATCTTCAATAGCCAAAACCACCTGTTTTTTTACGCATGATTGGCTAGGAGAATAGATTGCTAAAAAATCCTCTCTTTCACAAGAAGAAATTCAAAATTATGACAACAAACGCAAAAACGTCCGGCGGAACGCGCGTTTTACCGTTGCGAACCCGCCTTGAGTGAAGCGGATTTGGCATTCCGCAGCTCGAACCGCAGGTGAACAATGAAGGAAAACCAACTCCCTGCTCTTCCTGCTTTTCTTTGCGCGGACTCTTTGCCAATCTCCCCCGATGCTGGCAAAGGTCTATTCAGCGGCGGTCTATGGCGTGGATGCCTACGAAGTCGAAATCGAAGTGAACGCGGCGGCGGGAGCCCCGGCGATCGTCGTCGTCGGGCTGCCGGATACCGCCGTGAAAGAAAGCCGCGACCGCGTCACCACCGCCGTCGCCAATAGCGGCTACCGCTGGCCCAAAGGTCGCACCACCATCAACCTCGCCCCCGCCGACGTGAAAAAGGAGGGCCCGAGCTTCGACCTCCCCATCGCCCTGGCGATGATCGCCGCCTCCGAGCAAATCCAGCTCCCCGACTTCGCCCAATACGCCTTCGTCGGCGAACTCGCCCTCGACGGCGGTGTCCGCCCCGTCAACGGAGTCCTCCCCGTCGCCCTCGAAGCCCGGCGTCGCGGCAAACGCGCCATCGTCGTCCCGGAGGAAAACGCCCAGGAAGCCGCCATCGTCGAAGGCATCACCACCTACGGCGTCCGCAACCTCCGCCAGGCCTTCGAATTCCTGCGCGGCAACGAATCCCTCCCGCCCACCCTCGCCGAGCCGCTCTTCGAGGCCCACCAGGACTACGAAGTCGATTTCGCCGACGTGCGCGGCCAGCACGCCGCCAAGCGCGCCGTGGAAGTCGCTGTCGCTGGCGGCCATAATTTATTGATGATCGGCCCGCCCGGATCGGGGAAGTCGATGCTCGCCAAACGCATCCCCACCATCATGCCCTCGATGACCTTCGACGAAGCCATCGAAATCACCAAAATCCACAGCATCTGCGGCTTCCTCGCCCCCAAGCGCGCCTTCCTTTCCCTGCGTCCCTTCCGTTCCCCGCACCACACCATCTCCGATGCCGGACTCCTCGGCGGCGGCACCAACCCCGCTCCCGGCGAAGTCACCCTCGCCCACCACGGCGTCCTCTTCCTTGACGAACTTCCCGAATTCAAACGCTCCACCCTCGAAGTCATGCGCCAGCCGTTGGAAGACGGCAAAGTCACCATCTCGCGCGCCGCAGGCAGCGTCACCTACCCGGCGGAATTCGTTTTAGTGGCCGCCCTCAACCCCTGTCCCTGCGGCTACTTTGGCGACCTCAAACGCGAATGCCGCTGCTCTGGCGTGCAGGTGCAGCGCTACCGCCAGCGCATCTCCGGGCCGCTCCTCGACCGCATCGACATCCACGTCGAAGTCCCCGCCGTCCACTTCAAAGACCTCACCGGAACCCACTCCGGCGAACCCTCCGCCGCCATCCGCGAGCGGGTCCTCGCCGCGCGCGCCGTCCAGCACCAGCGCTTTGAAACCAGCCCCTCCATCCGCTGCAACGCCCGCATGACCTCCAAGCTCCTCAAAGCCCACTGCGCCATCGACGACGACTCCCGCGAACTCCTGCGCACCGCCATGCACGAACTCAACCTCAGCGCCCGTGCCCACGACCGCATCCTGAAAGTCGCCCGCACCATCGCCGACCTCGAATCCGCCCCCGCCATCACCGTCACCCACCTCAGCGAAGCCATCCAATACCGCACGCTGGATCGGAATTTGTGGGTGTAAGTTCTACGTCTGGTGGATCGCGACCTCCGGGCGCGATTGGGAGTGCGCCTGCCATATTTCCTCCACTTCAAAACACTCCTTGCCCAATCCACCCCCCAGCGCTAAACATCCCCGGATGAAGCGTTTTCTTCTCTCCTCCCTCCTCGCGCTCACCCTCACCGCCGTTGCGCTTGCCGGGGGAACCCTCACCTGGCCTACACCTCCCCTCCCTCCTGACGCCAACCCCGCTGTCATCCCTGTGGGACCGTGTGTAGGCTGGCTCAACCATTTTCAGCAGGTCTTGGAAACCTCCCGGAAGCTCGGTAAAATCGACCTCATTTTTGACGGCGACACCTACGCCCTCGTCGGCAACCCCAAGGGCGACCACGGCGGTTTCTGGGGACCCCGTTACGCCAATCTCAACGCCTTTGATTTTGCCAACCCCGGAGACGCCACGCAAAACGTTCTCTGGCGCCTCCAAAACGGCCAGGTGGACAACCTCCATCCCAAGCTCGTCGTCCTCCTCGTCGGGGGCGCTAATTTACAAGCCAACACGCCCGAACAAGTCGCCGAAGGGGTCAAGGCGGTCGTCCAAGAATACCAAAAGCGCTGCCCCGAGGCCACGATCCTCCTCCAAGCCATCTTCCCGCGCCAGGAAAAACCGGACGCTCCCCTTCGCCTTAAAATCAAGGCGGCTAACAAGATCATCTCCGCCTTGGGCGATGGCAAAAAAGTGATCTTCCTCGATATCGGCGACAAATTCCTCCAGCCCGACGGCACCATGACAGAAGCGATCCTCTGCAGCTTCCCCTTCCCCCGTCCCTCCGCCCAAGCCTTCAAAATCTGGGGCGATTCCATCCTGCCGGTGATCGACCAATTCTTCCCGCCCACCACCGCCCCGGTCGCCGCCGCTTCGGCCACCCCAGCCGCCCAGCCTAAACCCCTGGCCTCCGCTCCCATCGTCGGCGGCACTGTCACCTGGCCCCAGCCGCCATTGCCTCCCGGCGGCAACTCCGCGATCCTCCCCGTTCCGCCCATGGGTCGGCTCAACAGCTTCCAACAGCTCATGGATGACGCCCGCAAAATGCCCCAGGTCGATCTCGTCTTCGACGGCGACTCCATCACCGCAGGCTGGAAAGCTGGCGGCGGCCCCATTTGGAACAAGTATTTCGCCCGGCGCAATGCCGTGGATTTCGGCGTCTCGGGCGACTCCACCCAGGGCCTCCTCTGGCGCGTCCAAAACGGCCAAGTCGATGGACTCCATCCCAAAGTCATCGTCCTCCTCATCGGCACCAACAACACCGGCGGCTGCACGGCGGAACAAATCGCCGAAGGCATCGAAGCCGACGTCGCGGAATACCGCAAGCGCTGTCCCGAAGCCACGCTCATCCTCATGGGCATCCTCCCCCGCAGCGAAAAACCCACAGACCAGGTTCGCGACAAGATCAAGGACATCAACAAAATCATCCCCGCTCTGGCTGACGGCACAAAAGTGATCTTCATCGACATCGGCGAAAAACTGCTCGAACCGGACGGCACCCTGACCAAGGAAATCATGCCCGACCTCCTCCATCCCTCCGCCAAAGGCTATCAAGTATGGGTGGACGCCATCCTGCCCATCATCGACCAACTCGTCCCCCCCATCGCCACCGCGCCCCCCGCACCTGCTACGACCCCAGTCGCCGCTCCCAAATTTTAACTACAACGTAGCGATCTCCTGAAAATGGGGAATCGAGTCGGCGGCTCCCTGCCGTGTCACGCTCACAGCGGCGGCCCGGCAGGCGCGTTCCAACGCCGCGCGCAAAGGCATTTCCGCGAGCCGCGCCGCCAGCAGATAGCCGATGAACGCGTCCCCCGCTGCCGTCGTATCCACCGCCTCCACCCGTTGCGCTGCCACCTGAGTCCGCGCGCCATCGGGCGCTTCGCACCACACCCCGTCCGCGCCCAGCGTGAGGACAAGATGCGCGAGGGGAGCCCGTTTGCGCAACCCGCACAGGATCGCTTCGGGCGCATCCGCGCCGCTCAACTCCGCCCCTTCCGTTTCGTTGACAATCAGCCAATCGACGATCTCCAGCGGATACCCCGCCACGCTCGCGTGCATCGGCGCGGGATTAAAGCACACCACCAGCCCCCGAGCATGCGCGGCAGCCAGCGCCTCCGGCACGCACGAAGTCTCATTTTGCGCCAGAAACCAGTCCCCCGCCACAGCGCTTTCAAACAGCCCCGGCACCTCTGCAACCGTGAGCGCGTGATTGGCTCCAGCATGGAGAAGGATCGCGTTCTGCCCTGACCGCTCCACCTGGATGATCGCCTGGCCAGCAGGCAAATCCGTCGGAAGCAGCCGCGAAACATCTACCGTCTCCGCAGCCAGCCGATCCCGCAGCCAGCCCTCCTCGCGTCCGAAACGCCCCACATGCGCCACCCTCGCACCCGCCCGTGCCAGCGCAACCGATTGATTGAAACCCTTCCCGCCCGCGCCTTGAAAAAACGCCGTGCTGCCCACCGTCTCGCCCGGACGCGCGATGTGCTCCACGCGATATACAGAATCAATATTGATCGAGCCGAAATTGAAAATGCGAGGCATGGCTTTTAGGAAGCCATTCAGCAACATCCTGTGATCAATTGCAACCCGCCATTCTCTGATTTATTGGGGAGTTACACCCTGGTGCAGAGCTTCCGCCTTGCTATTGATCTCCGTCATCTTTTGCGTCAACGCTTCGTACGGGTTATCGTGAATATCTACGACCCCGTAATTGGAATTTTCCCCATCAAATCGCCCCTCTTTTGGCTCATCGGCATGTTCAAACCAGTGATAGCCGACTAGGTTCGGCTTGCTCGCGGCTAGGGTTACATAGCTCTCAAACGCTGCGGCCCGATCTTTTTCGGTCGGGACCTTCGGCCCAGCCCCTTTGGTGTTGGGCAAACCGCTATCCATGGCGCGGAAAGAGAATTCACCGATGAGAACCGGCTTGCCAAAGGCAGAGAAGCGGTCAATGGCATAGGATGGATCGGCGTTGTAGCAATTGAATGAAATGGCATCCAGATGCCGGGCAGCGGCGGCCATGACCGTCTGAGCTGGAAAATAAGCAAACCGGCATCCGAAGTTCAGATGATTCGGATCGGCGGCCTTGATGGCTGCCCCAGTGGTGGCGAAGTAGCGCTCGGCGAGATCGGACAGGAACGCGTCGCAGTCCGCCACAAACGCTTTCCCGGCTCCCGCAGCGTCGCGTTCCACCTCCTGGTTCTGGGCAAGCGCCTGGCTGCGGGTAAATGGCGCATCGATCTGGATAGATGCCAGTTCCTCCCACGATTTCGCGTGGGTCTTCCACACAGCATTGAACGTCGCGAAGTCCGGGTAACGCTTCCGGAGCAGATCAATGGCGGCACTGCGCCCCGCTTGCCCACGCGGAAGATTCAGAAAAAGGGTGAGCAACTCCTCTTTCCCTCGCCAATCCGCCCCCCATCGCAATTCATTATCGGTAAACCAACCGAGCAGGTGCGTATCCAGCTTGCGGGGAGCGCATAGCTCCATGGCCGTTTGCTCGCAGAACTTCGGAAATTCCGGGGCAAAGATGTCGGGGAAAATGCCATGGAGCCATGCTCCGGGCTGGTTATTATGCGAAGCGAGCCTTTCGACAAAATTGATAGTGACAGAATAAGCAAGATGCCTGCCGCCGCCCGCATCGACTTGCGAGATGGCTTCATCCGACCAGGAGCCGAGCGTATTGAAATTCCAGCCCAGCAACCGTTGCGCAACCGCCTCGCGCCATTTCTCGACAGTCCCGTATTTCGCCCGGGTGGCTTCGCCATAAGGCGAGGTGATGGTATGCTGCACCCAATCCTGATAAAACGAGACCGTCGTCACCCCCTTGGAGAGGAACGGTTCCCCCTTTGGATCAAGAAACCACCAGCGGCCTTCGATCTGCCGGAGTTGGAAGAAGCCGAGGGCCGCAGCCTGAAGCGCCCCGCCGATGAACAGGAGCAACGCAGGCAATGCCGCCGCCAAAAAACGAGCGCAGAGAAAGCGAGTGTTCATAAAGGGATTTCCCCTTCAATATGCCTCGCGCCCGCGCCGTGCGTCGAGCGGCTTTATTTCGTCACGGTCACCACTGCGGATTCTCCCACATTGCCCGCTGCATCATAGGCGTACACTTGTAGCGTGTGGCTGCCTGCGGGGAGGCCCATCGTGTTCCAGATAAACGCCACAGAGGGCGGAATGCTGGGCGCGGTCACCGTGCAGGCAAGGACGCCGTCGAGGTAAACTTCCAGCTTCGTCACACCGACATTATCGGAGCAGGTCACATTAACTCTCTGCAGGAGCGCAGTAATCTTCGCGCCGTTTGCAGGCAAGGTGATCGCCACCGTTGGTGCGATAGCGTCGGCAACACTATTCTTGACCGTCACGAAAACCGAGGAGGAGCCAACGTTCCCGGCGGCATCGTAGGCGCGCGCTTGCAGCGTGTGAATGCCATTGGCATAGGAAAGCGTGTTTACTGGGAAGACGGCGGCCGCGCTTCCGCTTTGAGCCACGAGCTTGGCATCGACATAAAGCTCCACGCGTGTGACGCCGACATTGTCGGTGCCCTTCACACTCACATTCAAGGTGCCCGAGACAACACTGTTATTGGCAGGTGAAGTGATCGTCGCCACCGGCGCAGTCGTGTCGGGGGGCACATAATTCTTTGCAGCAGAAACAGCCCGCGAAGCATTAACGCGCCCATTCCCATAATAAATGTCCGGTCCGGGCGTGCCGAGGTCATCGCAGTTCTTCAGAAGCGTATTGACGATTTGCGCATTGGAAAGATTCGGGTTCACCGAAGCCATCAGCGCAAGCACGCCAGAGGTCACCGGAGTGGAAAACGAGGTGCCGCTCCAGGAGCCATACCCGTTGCTTCCATCCAGCGTCACGATGTTTTCGCCGGGAGCGCAAACATCAATGTAGGTGCCGTAGTTCGACCAGCTCGTGCGCGTGTCGGAGGCATTCGTGGCGGCAACCGAGACGACGTTGCTGCATGCCGCCGGATAGACTGGCACGCTGTTGCCGTTGTTGCCAGCAGCCGCAACGACGATGCACTGTTTGCTCCAAGCGTAGTTGATCGCATCCTGCAAAGTCTGCGAAGAAGACGTGCCGCCGAGGCTCAGGTTGATGATGCGCGCGCCATGGTTGGCCGCGTAAGTAATGCCTTGGGCTATCGCTGAATAGTAGCCGGAGCCGGTGGAATCCAGCACGCGCACAGGCAGGATTTGATTCGCCCACGCCACGCCCGCTACGCCGAGATTGTTATTGGCGTCCGGCGCGATCGTTCCAGCCACAGCGGTTCCGTGACCGTTTTGATCCGTCGTATTGGCGCTATTGCCGACAAAATCCCAGCCAGTCGTAAGCACCTTGCCGGCCAGATCCGGATGCGAAGCGTACACACCCGTATCGACCACCGCAACGATCACACTCGCGGTTCCCGTGGTGATGTCCCATGCGGCGGGCGCTTGGATTTTTGCCAGGTGCCATTCCTGCGTATAGAGCGGGTCGTTCACCGTCGCCAACGCTTGGGCGGTGGCATCAACTTCTACATATTCCGTATCGCTTTGACTCTTCAATCCTTGGATCAACTGGGTTGCCTGGGCTTTCGATACGCTGACGATCTTTGCGTTGATTTCGCTTACTGTGCCACGTTGCCGTGCACCATGCGCCGCAACCATCGCGTTAAAAGGCACATCCGAAGTCGCCGCCCTGCGTTTGACAATCATCTGAACCTCCGTCGGGTCCGGTGCCGCAAAGGCGTTTTGGCACAAACCGAGAGCCAGAACAAGAGCGAGAATCGCCGCCGAAGCGTGCGAAGCATGCTTGGGTAATAGGGAGATTTTCATAAGTAAGTATTAAGCAAATTTATCAACACTTGTCAATCTATTAGTAGAATCAATATGGATGCGTAATTTTTACAGCAGCGGCTATTTCGCCAAAATCTCCCGCAGCACAAACGGCAGGATGCCACCATAGCGATAATAGTCAATCTCGATGGGCGTGTCGATACGCACAATCACTGGCACGCTCTGGCTTGTGCCATCGGCACGGTGAATGACGAGCGCGGCACTCTGGCGCGGCTGTAGTCCCTCGCCGATTTCCGCGATGTCGAACGTCTCCGAGCCGTCGAGGCCCAGCGTCTGGGCGTTAACCCCTTCCTGGAACTGGAGCGGCAGCACTCCCATGCCAACCAGGTTGGAGCGATGAATGCGCTCGTAGCTGGCGGCGATTACCGCTTTGACCCCGAGGAGACGCGTCCCCTTCGCGGCCCAGTCGCGGCTGGAGCCCGTTCCATATTCCTGCCCGGCGATGATGACGAGCGGCGTCCCCTGCGCCTGGTATTTCACCGAGGCGTCGTAAATGGAAAGCTGCTCGCCATCAGGATAATGCTTGGTCACTCCGCCTTCCACGCCCGGAACCATCAGGTTCTTGATGCGGACGTTGGCGAACGTCCCGCGCGTCATCACCCGGTCATTGCCCCGGCGGCTGCCGTAGGAATTGAAGTCGGTCGGTTCGACGCCCCGCAGCACTAGGTAGCGCCCCGCTGGCGAACTGGCCTTGATCGCCCCGGCGGGCGAAATGTGATCCGTCGTAACAGAATCGCCGAAAATACCCAACGGCCTCGCCCCCTTGATTTCGCGGATTGTGCCCGCCTCCATGCCAAACCCCTCAAAGAAAGGCGGCTGCTGGATGTAGTCGCTCTGCGCATCCCATTCATACACATCGCCCGCTGTGGACGGGATCTCGTTCCACTTCGGATTTTGGTCGGAAAAACCGGTGTAGAGCCTGCGGAAAACCTCTGGCGAAAGCGCCTGTTTCATCGCTGTGCCGATCTCCTCCAGCGTCGGCCAAAGCTCGCGCAGGAAGACCGGATTGCCCTCGCGGTCCTTCCCCAGCGGCTCCGCGTCCAGATTGATGTCCACCCGACCCGCCAGCGCGAACGCCACGACGAGCGGCGGCGACATCAGGAAGTTGGCCCGGATGTTTTGGTGAACGCGCGCCTCGAAATTGCGGTTGCCAGAGAGGACCGATGCGGTGACTAAATCATACTTAAGAATCGCTTCCTCGATACGCGGATGCAGCGGCCCCGAGTTGCCGATGCACGTCGCGCAGCCGTAGCCGACGATCTGAAACCCGAGCTGGTTCAGGTAAGGTTGCAGCCCCGTCTTGGCGAGATAATCCGTCACCACACGCGAGCCGGGAGCCAGCGAAGTCTTCACTGAGGGGTTCACATGCAGGCCGCGCTCCACGGCCTTTTTGGCCAGCAGTCCGGCGCCAATCATCACGCTCGGATTACTCGTGTTCGTGCAGCTCGTAATTGAGGCGATCACCACGCTGCCGTTGCCCACTTCGCTCTCGCCCTTGTGGAACGGGTTCACCGGGAAATCCCCTACGGCGTCGGCGGTGGGCCGGTTCGTCACCATCTCCGCCTTGCTGCGCGGTTCGCCCTCTTGCGGATGATTCCGGTTGTCGTCGGTGGAAGGCTGGCGCGAATTTGCATCCGCCGGAGCCCCGTTCAACGCCACCGGCACGCGGAACGCCAGATCGTTGAGCGGCTTGCCGTAGCCGCCTTCCGGGATCGGCTTGGAGAAAATCTTGCGGAACGTATCGCCCAGTTGAGGCAGATCGATCCGGTCCTGCGGACGCTTCGGTCCCGCCACAGACGGCTGCACGTCCGCCAGGTCGAGTTCGATATCGACCGAGTAATCGATCTCCCCCTTGCGCGGCATCCCGAACATCCCCTGCGCCTCGAAATAATTCTCGAACGCCGCGCACTGTTCCTCTGTGCGCCCCGTCGCGCGCAGGTAGGCGACCGATTCCGCATCCACGGGGAAATACCCCATCGTTGCGCCATATTCCGGGGCCATGTTGGCAATCGTCGCCCGATCTGTCAGCGGCAGCGAAGCCGCTCCCTCGCCGTAAAATTCCACAAACTTGCCCACCACCTTCCGCGCCCGCAGCATCTGCGTCACATGCAGCGCGACATCCGTCGCCGTCACCCCCTCGCGGATGCGGCCCGTCAAATGCACGCCCACCACCTCCGGCGTCAGGAAATAAACTGGCTGGCCGAGCATCCCCGCCTCCGCCTCGATCCCGCCCACGCCCCAGCCCACAATGCCAAGCCCGTTGATCATCGTCGTGTGCGAATCCGTCCCCACCAGCGTATCCGGGTAATAAAGATCGCCCTGATGCAGCACCCCCTTGGCGAGATATTCCAGGTTCACCTGATGAATGATGCCAATGCTTGGCGGCACGACGCCGAAAGTCTGGAACGCCTGCTGTCCCCACTTGAGAAATTGATAACGTTCCCGGTTGCGCTTGAACTCCATCTCCAGGTTCAGCTCAAACGCCTCCGCGCTCCCGGCGTAATCCACCTGCACCGAGTGATCCACCACCAAGTCCACCGGCACCAGCGGCTCGATCATCTTCGGATCGCGCCCCAGCCCCGCCACCGCTGTACGCATCGCGGCCAGGTCCACCAGCAGCGGCACTCCTGTGAAATCCTGCAACACAATCCGCGCCACCACGAACGGAATCTCCTCCGCAGCGGGCGCCTTGGCATTCCAAGCGGCGAGCTGGCGCACCGCCTCCTCGGAGACCTTCTTGCCGTCGCAATTGCGCAGCACGGACTCCAGCACAATGCGGATGCTCACCGGCAGGCGTCCAATAGTGGCCGATCCGGCCAGGGCTTCGTTAAGGGCGGGCAGGGAGTGGAACTGCCCCTTGCGTCCGGCCCCGAGTTCAAAAGTGCGCAGAGTGTTAAAAGCGTTGCTCATAGTCGTATCGTAAGAAATAAGCGGAGCCAACCCTGTCCCGCAAGACCTATTCGCCAACCCCCTTCTGCTTGGTCGCAACCTCATGCGGTTCAAGCTTGCCTTTCCTCCCCGTCTCAAGACGATACCCCCCATCATGAATTGGTATTACATCGACGGCCCTCGCCGGGTCGGCCCGCTCAACGAAATCGAGTGGGCGGAACTGCTGCGCACCGGCAAAATCCAGCCCGCCACCCTCGTCTGGCACGAAGGCATGGATCACCGCTGGCTGCCGTTCAGCCAATTGCCTCCTCCGCCGCCCGAAGAAAAGCCGTGGGAAGCGCCGCAGGACGAACCCGCGCCCCCACAAGCCGAAACCCCCGAAACCTTCGCCGCCCGCGTGGCCGATCTCGACTACCCCGTCAACCTCGACCACTGCCTCTCCCGCGCCTGGCAGGCCTTCAAATCCGGCTTCTGGATGCTCGTCGGCTCCACTCTACTCATAGGGGTCTTGATTGGTGTCGGTTCGCAGCTCCCCGTCCTGGAATACCTCATCCCCATGCTGCTCCACGGCGTCCTCATGGGCGGCCTCTACCTCGTGTACCTGCGCATCATGCGTGGCGAACCGGTGTCCATCGCCGACCTCTTCGCCGGATTCGACCGAACCCTCCTCAAGCCGCTCGCCCTCAAAACCCTCCTCAACGCCATGGTCTGGCAGTTGTGCCTCGTGCCCGGCTTCATCGCCATGAAAATGATGGGCTTCGATTTGCAGGACCTCCAATCGGAAACCGCAATCGCCAAATTCGCCGCCGACCCGCAATCCAGTCTCGTCCTCGCGCTCGTCTTCCTCACCGGCATGATCCCTGCAGTTTACTTCTCCTTCTGCTGGATGTTCTCCATCCCCCTCATCGTGGACAAACGGATGGAATTCTGGCCCGCCATGCAACTCAGCCGCCGCAAAGTCCTCCAACATCCGTGGCGCGTCAGTTGGCTCGTCATCGTCGCCGGACTCCTCGGTTTCAGCGGCATCCTCGGCTTCGTCATCGGCATCTTCTTCACCCTCCCTCTCTACTCCCTCCTCTTCCTGTTCCTCTACGAGGATATGTTCAACGCGGGTTCCAAATAAGGGCTGTTGCCCGAGATCTTCCCCGCTATTGATGGACACTGTAATTTACGTAGCGCTTCTTGATGAAGGAATTGATGTGTGGCGCCCTGTCCAAGCTAGATTTGTTGAAGGTAATATTTACGAGATAATTGAAAGCAATAAGTCTCCTGAATTGGAAAATTGGGAATTTTCAACAGGAGCAAAGGTGCTTTGTGAAGAGCGAGAACTTTCTAGCGGAAAAATACTAGCTGCAACACGCCAGATTTCTTAAAGAGTTTTTCTCCTTGTCCCCGCAACTCCATTGCTCAAACCTACCTCCCGCCGCATTTGCGCGCGCGAGCAAAAAAGTCACCTAAAATCGCATCCCGGTCCACCTTGCTTGCCACCTCAATCGGATGCCGTCCGGGAGCCGTCGCCCACGTCAAATCCTCGTTGAGAACCGGACTGCCCGTCGGCTCCGTCCTCACCCAGTCCCGATTGATCACCCAGGCAGACGCAGCGATGTCCCAAATAATCTTGGACCACCCTGCATTGTTAGCCCCGTACTGACGCACAATGTCCGTCAAATACCGCCCCAGCTCGCTATAAGGCGCCAGGTGCGTCTCTAACTCCGCAACCGTCGTGATCACATGCGACGCCACGGGGAAACACGGAATCAACACCAGCGGCACCTTGGAATTAAAGAGCACCCGGGCCGCATGCGCATCCTGCTGAAGATTGAACTCCCGCGTGTGAGGCCAATAAAGCGCGTGCCCGCCCAGCCAGACAACGACAATCCGCTCCGCAATCCTCGGCTCCATCAGCAGCGCCGAAGCCACGTTGGTAAAGGCCGCAATCGCCACCACATAAAGCCGCTCCCCCTCCGGCATCGCCATCGCACGCCGGACGAGATCGCTGGCCGCCTCGCTACCCACCGGCGTTCGGCCATCCGGCAAATACTGAGTGCTACCGCGAAAAACCTCCGGACGCACCAAATCCAGCACCCGCTGAATCTCCTCATAACTCTTCTCCATCCCATCTGCGGGACCGGTGGATCAGTCATTAAAGAAAGGAGCCGCATAAACCGCTTCCAACCGCACCAACTCCGGCGCGAGCAGCAGATGCGCCAAAGCAAACTGGTCATCCACTTCGTTATAAGTATCCGTGTCCAGAACCACACGGCGGACGGCAGGGTAGGGGATATTCATGCGTGGACCTCGGGGGCGAGTAGGGGAGTCAACGCGGGCAGATTGTCAGAAATTCTTGGCGGGAGCAAGAAACGACCGTAGCCCGCCGATTTTCGCTCTCGAATATTGCAAACCCCATCCGACTCGCCATCATCCCCCCATGAATCAGCGTGACCGCTTCTTCGCCCAAATGGGAAGCAACCCCAAGGTCGTCGTCCCTAACTGGGAATTTGGCTATTGGGAGACCACCCTGGCAACCTGGCACCAGCAAGGCCTGCCCAGCGAAATCAACACCACGATCAAAGCCTACGACTATTTCAGTATCGAGGGATACCATTTTGCGGAAGGCTTCAATATTCACGGCCAGGAATTTCACGGCAACCAATGTAGGCTCTGCCCCCCGTTCGAGGCTCGCTCCCTTGGCATCGAAGACGGCATCGAGACCTTCCTCGACAGCGACGGCGTGAAATTCACAAAATTCGCCGAAGGCCAAAGCACCATCCCACACTACCTCGACTTTCCCATCAAAAGCCGCGCTGATTGGGAAGCCCACTACAAACAGCGCCTCTCTCCCGACGCGCCGGGACGCTTTCGTGATATTGATTGGGCCGCCGTAAAAGCCTCCTTCGAGCAATCCGGCAAACCCGTCTGCCTCTTTCTCGACAGCTACATCGGCTACCTGCGCAACCTCATGGGCTTCGAAGCCTTCTCCATGCTCCCCTACGACGACCCCGAACTCTTCGCGGAGATGGTCGAGACCCTGGCACAAATCAAGGAACGCATCATTGACCACATCGCCGGGCACATCCAAGTGGACATGGTCCATTACTGGGAAGACATCTGCTACAACGCCGGGCCGACCATCTCGCCAGCGGCGTTCGAGGAAATCGTCGTCCCTCGCATGAAGCGCGTCAACGACCGCCTCCGCAACGAACTCGGCGTGAAATTCATCTCCCTGGATTCCGACGGCAACTTCCTCTCCCTTCTCGACGGCTGGATCGCCTCCGGCGTCAACATCCTCATGCCCTGCGAAGTCGATTCTGGCATGGACATCAACCTCCTCCAGGAACGCTACGGCGACCGCTGCGGATTCCACGGCGGCATCCAGAAAAAAGCCCTCATTGAAGGACCCGAAGCCATCGAAAAAGAACTCCAGCGCGTCCTCCCCGCCGTCCGTCGTGGCGGCTATATCCCCCACCTCGACCACCTCTGCCCCGCCAACGTCTCGCTCGCCAACTACCAGTTCTACCTCCAGGGCAAGCGCGCCATCCTAGGCTGCGCCTAATCCGGCTCAATCCCGCAAGCGCTCCGCTCCGCTTCCCCCTTGCCCCCGCCCAAAATTCGCGGCAAGCTAAGACCGCAACCCATGCAAATCTCGTTCTGGAAAGACCTTCGCTTCCGCTTGGAATGGTTCCTCTGCGCCGCGCTCGCTTGGGGAATCCCCCGACTGCCCCGCCGCCTCTGCATTGCCATCGCGCATGGTCTCGGAGCGCTCGCCTACCGCTTCGACAACCGGGGTCGCCGCGTTGCCCTCGCCAACCTCGCCTGCGTCTTCCCCGAGCGTCCCATCGCCGAACGCGAAACCATCGCACGCCGCTCCTACCAGAACTTCGCCCGCACCATGCTCGACCTCTTCTGGGGCCGCCGCCTCACCCCCGCCAACTGGCAGCGCTACATCGAAGTCGAGGGCGACATCGAAACCTTCCGCCGCGAAGCCCGCGAACACGGTGCCGTCTCCATGTGCATCCACTGGGGCAACTTCGAGTGGTCCAGCCACGCTGTCGGTTTCCTCGGCGTCCCCACTCTCATCGTTGCCGAAACCTTCAAGAACCCCCGCCTGAGCGCCCTTTTCAACGGCGCTCGCGAAATCTCCGGACACACCATCATCCCGCAAGAAAACTCCATGATCCGGCTCCTAAAAGTCGTCAAACGCAAAGGCGCCGCCGGAATGCTTGTGGACCTCACCCTGCGTCCCGATCAGGCTGCCGTCCCTATCGACTCCTTCGGACGCAAAATGTGCGTCACCTTCCTCCACGCCGTCCTTGCCCAGCGTGGTGGCGCACGCATGTTCCCCGTGGACGGCATCCCGCTCCCGGACGGCCGCTACCGCGTCGTCATCAACCCCGCCCTGCCCATCCCCCCCGACGCCACCGTTCAGGAAATCGCCCAAGCGTGCTGGGACTTCTACGAATCCCGCATCCGCGAACGCCCGGAGCTTTATATGTGGGCCTACAAACACTGGCGCTACCGTCCCAGCGCCGCCGCGCCCGAAACCTACCCCTTCTACGCCCACGTCTCCTCCAAGTTTGAAAAACTTCTTGCCGCCCAGCCCCTTGTTGCCGACAAAAAACTCTCCCCGGCCCGCGCCGAGGATTTGACAAACGCATCTACATCATCTGGATTATCCCTATGAAAATTTCCCAACTCACCTTCGCTGGAGCCGCCGCGCTGGTTCTGACCTTGCTGGGCGGCTGCGCCATTCCCGGCAGCAATCCCAACCCCGTCGCCTACAAACCGCACAATCAAGCCAACGTCCGCGTCAAAGTCTCCCTCTCCAAACAACAAGTCTATGTGATGGAAGGTAACCGCCCGCTGCTCGTCGCCGCCACCTGCGTCGGCGCGGCCAACAAAGGCAGAACCCCTGCTGGAGCTTACACCGTTCTTAGCAAACAGGCGAACAGACGTTCCAACACCTACGGCTTCTATCGTAGCGGAGGAACTTACCGCGCCGCCGAGGTGGGACATGGCTCGGGAACTTACATCGGCCATCCGATGCCCTATTGGGTCGAGTTCAAATCCGGCTACGGCTTCCACCAAGGAGATGTCTGGCCCATCCCCCACTCCTACGGCTGCCTGCGCCTGCACAAAAACGTCGCCGCCAAATTCTTCGCCCTCGTCCGCGAAGGCACCCCCGTCAGCATCGCCCAAACCCAGCCCGAAGACCTCACCATCGGTCACGATGTCCCACGTCCCGTTGATTACGACGACCCCGAACCCGATCCCAGCATTCTCTGCAATGACCGGCTTGCCTTTCCGCCTCCGCCCAGCCCGCTCCTGATCGAGCAGTAATCCCCATGTCTTCACCTGACGCCACCCCCTCCAAACGGGTCAACCTGCGAACACCGGAGGTGATGACTCAGGTGATGGCCCAGGTCGAATCCCATTACCGCAGCGAAATCGTGGACCGCCTCCGCGCCAGCGGCGGCACCCTCACCGCCGCCGGAGTCACCGTCAAACTCGCCAAACAATTCGGCTTCTGCTATGGCGTCGAGCGCGCCATTGACCTCGCCTACGCCGCTGCCAAAGTCTTCCAGGAAAAACGCCTCTTCATCCTCGGCGAAATCATCCACAACCCCGAGGTCAACGAACAAATCCGCGTCCTCGGCATCCGCAATCTCATCGGTAAATCCGGCGTCCTCAATCTCGACCTCCTCGCTGTCGGCGACGTCGTCATCGTCCCCGCCTTCGGCACCGATGTTGCCACCCTCGCGCGCATCCAGGAACGCGGCTGTCAGATCGTGGACACCACCTGCGGCGACGTCATGAGCGTCTGGAAACGCGTCCGCCAAAACGCCAGCGGCGACATCACCTCCATCATCCACGGCAAAGCCCAGCACGAAGAAACCAAAGCCACCGCCAGCCGCGCCGTCAACGCCGGCAAAGGGCACTACCTCGTCGTCCTCACCCTCGAAGAAACCGACCTCGTCTGCGACTACATCCGCCACGGCGGCGACAAAACCGCCTTCTTCCAGCGCTTCCGCGGCGCCACCAGCGAAGGCTTCGACCCCGACCTCCACCTCCAGCGCGTCGGCGTCGCCAACCAGACCACCATGCTCCGGGGCGAAACCGAAGAAGTCCAACGCCGCATCAAAGAAGCCATCACCGATCGCGACGGCTCCGAGCGCGCCCAGGAAAACTTCCGCTTCTTCGACACCATTTGCGGTGCCACCCAGGAGCGCCAGGACGCCCTCACCACCATGCTCGCCGAACCCATGGACCTCCTCCTCGTCGTTGGCGGCTACAACTCCTCCAACACCTCCCACCTCGCTGAACTCGGCGAAGAAATCCTTCCCACCTACTTCATCGGCAACGCCAGCCGCCTCGGCTCCCGCGAGCACATCCGCCATTTCAACCTGCAAACGAAAGAGGAAATCCTCACCGAACACTGGCTGCCCGTTCCGCCCGTCACCATCGGCATTACCGCCGGAGCCTCCTGCCCCAACAACCTCATCGAAGAAACCATTCTCCGCGTCTTCGAACTCCACGGCGTCAAACGCGAAGCCCTGCTGTAACGCAGCGCCCGCCATGTCTCTTCGCTGCTCTAGCCACGCCTCTTCACTTTGCCATCGACTGAAGCCGGTGGTTGATTACTCGCCAACCTTGGCCAGCAAATCAGCGAGAGGCATATCCCAAGCGGCATACACCGCCGCAATATTCTCGGGTGGATTGTTAACCCCCCATTCGCACTGAGCTATCACGCCCCCCTTGCTGTCATCCAAGGCCGTGCGCACCCGCGCCACCGCTTTATACACATCCATCACCGATCCAAAAGGCAGCACATGCTGGCGGTCGATCTCCCCCCAAAAAGTCAACCGCCCCTTGAACCTCCGGCCGATTTCCTCAATGTCCATTGTGAAAAGCTGAGAATTAAGTGCATCCACCCCCACCTCAATCAGATCCTCATAAATATCGAAAATATATCCATCGCTGTGGAAGAAAACCTTCTTCCCCGCATCGTGAATCATCTTGCAGTAATCCCGATAGAGCGGCTTGAAAATTCTCCGCCATTGGATCGGTGAAATCAGCATCGACATTTGGGCACCCCAGTCATCCATGAAAGAGATGCCATCGCAATCGAGCTTCAAACTTTGACTCAACTCCTCCAGGAAAAAATCATGCACCATCTCGATAAGCTGAAATAGCTCCGGAGACTCTTCCCCTAAATCATAATAGAGCGTTTCCGAACCGCGCAGAAATTGCAACCTCTCGAAAGGGCGAACCGTGCTGGCGTATCGGATAAACTTCCGTTCGCCCTTGCGCTGCGCCTCACAAACTTTCTGCACCGCGTCCCAATTGGCCCGGCGAACAATTTCCCACGGCGGTTGATAGTCGGCCAGCGCAGACCAATCCGCAATAGCCGGGCCAGTCACCTCGCCCACCACTCCGTCTTCGCCCACAGTCCAAACGCAACCCCACTCATCCCTGTAAGACCCCTTCACATTGGGTTGACCGCTGCAGCGATCCCCCGGAGCCAAACCCGAGACATAGGCAAAATCCATCGGAAACTGCGCCTTTAACGCAGCAAATGGAGACTGGGCAAATTGCCCAACCCACGGAAGACACCACAACTCACGAGGGGCACGATCGGGCGTGCGGAACTCAAGACAGCGATAAACGCGCTCGCAACTAGTCATAGGAGAGTCAATATCTGACGGATTTTGAGAAACCATAAAAAAATGTGAGTGCCCTATGAAAAGGGGCAATCACGCCCGGATAATTGCCCCAAAATCCCGTTTTTAGTGCATAATCCTCATAAGCAGTCCGTGGAATTGGCCGGGCACTCGTGAACCCCGACAAAAATCAGCTTCAAGTCGCCAAAATATTCAGTTACCCCTTTTCCACCCCCAAAATGAAAACTCCATCGTCAAAGCCAAAGGCAGCCCCCCTTGCCGTGCTCCTGCTCTGGGCACTCATCCCTCTCGTTCCGGTGAGCGTCTGCGCCGACCAACCCGTCCGCGCCCAAGCCACCGCCCTCCGCGTGCCGGACGGAACCATCGTGGTCGATGGCCGCGACGACGATTGGCAACGCACGGGCGAAGCGCTCCAGCGCTGCAAGTCGATCTCCACCGATCCCAAACTCCTCACCTTCGTGAACCCGGATCGCGGCGTCTATCTTGGCCCCGACGACAACTCCTGCGAAGTCTGGCTCGCCGCCGACAGTGCCAATCTCTACCTCCTCGCGAACGTCCGCGACGACCTCCTCTTCAACGACTCCATCTGCCCCGACATCTTCGCGGGCGACGACTTTGAAATCTACCTCGACGCAAACCCGCCCGAACAACAATTCGCCAAAACGAAGAATGAGAACGTGCGGAAATTCGTCTTCGTCCCGGCATACATTTTGCGCGGAGATGACAAGGGATCGATCTGGCAACCGGACACCAATCCCGGCGTCACCCTGGCCAGCCGATTAAGACCCTGGGGCTACACCATCGAAGCGAAAATTCCCAAGGCGCTCTTTCCAAACTGGAAGACCAACCCCGACCAGGAAACCATCGGGTTTGACGTCCAGGTGAACGACGCCGATTCCCCCGGACTGGACGGTCCGCATACCTCCATGAAGTTCGCCCGCTTCCTGCTCAGCCCCGCCGCGCATTTCGCGTCGCCCGCAGCGTTGGGCGCGCTGAAGATCGAGCCGCAACCCGTAACGCTCACGCCCGCCGCAGAAGCCGACACCAAGAAGCTGCGCCCGGAGGAAGTGATCGACCAAGTCAAAACCGCGACCGACGAAAACGCCGAAAAGACAGCGCAACTAATACTGGATAATATTTCGGACGATCATGCTGCGGAGATTACGGCGGCTGCCCTGACGGCGAAACCCCGGCTCGTTCACAAAGCCGGGCTGCTCGTCCTGGCCAAACGCCCGCAACTCGCGGCGCCCATCGAAGCGTTGCAGGCGGCGCTTGAACCCAACGCCAGAGCCTATGGCGAATTCGGCAACGCGGAGCTGGTGAGCTACGGACTCGTCGCTTTGGCGGAACGGCACAAGCTGCCAGCGAAACAGTGGTTCGGTTTCTACAGCCGCGTGGCCGATCCCCGCATCCGGCTCACCTTCCTCTGGTGCCTCGGCATCAACGGAGACAGGGAAAGCATCCCCAACCTGACGAAGCTGCTCTACGACGGCAACCTGCGCGTGCGCATCAAAGCCGCCATGGCCCTCGGCCAACTCGGCGACCCCACCGCCATCAGCGCGCTCGAAGAAATGGTCAAGAACGACCCCCATCATTACGCGAGAAACGAAGCCGAGCGCGCGATCCAACAAATCAAAGAACACGCCAAGCCGTAGGCGTAACGACAGTCGCGATCCTAAAGATCCATCCCTGCTTTCCTTGCTCCAAATTTATCCCACAAACTTCCCCGGATTCAAAATCCCCTTCGGGTCCAGCGCCTGTTTGAGCGCCGCATGCACATCTCGGCTCACCGGCGAAGCCGCCTGCTCCCACCAGCGCTGCTTTGCCATGCCGATGCCGTGCTCGCCCGTGATCGCACCACCCCACTCCAGCACTTGCGTGAACAGTTCATCCAGCGCCTGACTCACCCGCTCTTTCACTTTGGGTCGATCATAATCCGCCGCCATCAAATTCGTGTGGATGTTGCCGTCGCCCGCGTGCCCGAAACAGGCCACGGGATACCCATATTTCTTCCGCAACCCCGCCGCAAACTCGGCCAGGTCCACCAACCGCCCGCGCGGCACCACAATGTCCTCATTGAGCTTCATAAGTCCCGTAGCCTTGAGCGCTTCCGAAAACTGCCTACGCAGCTCCCAAAGCGCCTCGCAATCCGCCTCGCCGAACGCCGTTTCCAAATGCACCGCGCCCAATCCGCGCACCAAGTTAACCAGCGCGTGCGTCTCGCTTTGGACGGACTTGGCCTGCCCGTCGAGGTCGATGAGCAGATGCCCTTCCCCTTCGGGAACCATCGCCGTGCCAAGATAACCCCGCACCGATTGCAGCGTAAACGCATCCGCAATTTCCAGCGCTGCCGGGAGATGACCCGCGCCGAGCACCCGCTGCACCGCGTTAGCCGCCTCGGCAAACGTGGCGAAGCTGGCGGAAATCGTCGTGCGCGCCGGGGGGAGGGGAATCAGCCGCAATGTCGCTTCCGTCACTACGCCGAGCAGCCCCTCCGATCCCGTGAAGAGCCCCACCAAATCAAATCCCGTCTTGTTCTTATGCGTACGCCCGCCGGTGCGGAGCACGTCTCCGTTAGCCAGCACAACCTCCAAGCCGAGCAAATAGGAGCGCGTCACCCCATATTTCAGGCAGCGCGGCCCGCCCGCATTGGTGGCGATGTTGCCGCCGAGGGTGCATTCCTTGAGGCTTGCCGGGTCTGGTGGATAATACATCCCGAGTGCGCGCGCCGCTGCTTGCAGATCACCGGTAATGACCCCCGGTTCCACCACTGCCACGCCATCCGCCGGGTTGATCTCCTTGATCCGGTTCATCCGCGCGAGAGAAAGTGCGATCCCTCCCCGCACCGGGACGCAGCCGCCCACGTAGCCGACTCCGCCGCCGCGCGGCGTGACGGGAATGCCGCGCGTGTTGGCGAACGCGAGCAAGCGGCTCACCTGTTCCGTCGTCCGGGCGAACACCACAGCTTCCGGCGCGTGGCTGGCAAACCATTTGTCCCGGCTGTGCGTCGAGAGCGTTTCCGCATCGTCCGCGACGACCTCCGCTCCCAACAGGCGCACAAGCTCTTCTTTCAAAGTCATGCCCGCAATGTAGCAACCCCAGCGCGGCGACGCCAGCCCGGAGGCGCGAGGGTTAATGCCGGATTCACCCTTTGTTGTTCCTCAACGCGCTTTCGTTGGCAATTCACCTAAAATTAGCAGAGATTATCTTGAATTCAGGCGGCTGATCCCGCCCAATTCCAACCCATGCGCAATACAAAGATCATTTGCACGCTCGGTCCAGTCACAGAGTCCGAGGAAACACTGCGGGCGATGGTGGACGCCGGGACAAACGTGTTCCGGTTGAATATGAGCCATGCCTCGCATGAGTGGGTGCGTGCGATCGTGCCCCGCATCAGGAAAGTGGCCGCCGATTTGGACGCTGTGGTCGGTGTTTTGCTGGATACCCAGGGCCCCGCCATCCGTACCGGCGACCTCGCCACCAAACTCCAACTCAAGGTGGGGGACATCATCGAGTTCACCGTGCGCGGCGAGCGCAGTGAGGAACAGTATTCCGTGGACGTCAATTACGACGGCTTGGTTGATGACATTTCCGTGGGCGATACCGTGCTGGTGGATAATGGCGTGATGCACATGGAGGTGCTGGAAAAAGAGCGCAAACGCATCCGTTGCCGCGTGCTCACCCCCGGCACGCTTGGCTCCCGACGGCACATCAATCTGCCCGGCGTGAAGGTCAACCTCCCTCCGCTCACGGAAAAGGACATCGAAGACGTCATCCTCGGCGCGGAATTGGGCGTCGATATGGTCGCGCTGAGCTTCTGCCGCGAGCCGAGCGACGTGGATGTGCTGCGCGAGTTGCTCGATAAACAAGGCAGCCACGCCCGGATCATCGCCAAGATCGAAGACCAGCTTGCCGTTCGCAACATCAGCGGGATCATCAGCAAGGCGGACATCATCATGGTGGCGCGGGGTGACCTCGGCATTGAGTGCGCCATGGAGGAGCTTCCCATCATCCAGCGCGCCATCGTCAAGCGCTGCCTGCGCGCGGGTCGCCCGGTCATCGTAGCCACGCACCTCCTCGAATCCATGATCTCCAATCCCGTGCCCACTCGGGCAGAAGTCACCGATGTGGCCAATGCGGTGTTTGAGCAGGCGGACGCCATTATGCTCAGCGGTGAGACCAGCATGGGCAAATACCCGGTCCAATGCGTCGAAGCGCTCCACCGGGTGGCGTGCCGCATCGAGCGCAGCGGCGGCGCGGGATACGCCAACGAAGCCATTTACACCGAGAACCGCCAGCGCACGATGCACTCCGCCGTGGTGCTCGCCAATTCGCTGCGGAATTCCAAGGTCGTTGTTTTCACGCGGCGCGGTCGCGTGGCGGATTACGTCTCCGCGCAGCGCCCGGCGCATTCCCCCATCTTCGCGTTCTCCAACACGATGGAGGTGTGCTGCAAAATCAGCCTCAACTGGGGCATCGTGCCGATTCTCATGCCTTTCGCGACTGATCCAGAGCAGACTATCGAGGCCGCCGAGCAACTTCTGCGTAAGCGGGGTTACGTCCATCATGGCGACAACCTCGTGATCGTTAGCGACCTGCAGGCGGGAGACTCCACCTTTGATTCCATTCAGTTGCGGCCCGTGAAGTGAGGGGACGAATGATCTGTCCCTGAGTGTTTTATAGCATTTTATTGTTTATTTACCGGTTCATCGCGCTATGTATCGACTGGACTGAGAAATGAACATCCCCGGAAATCTTACCAGCGAAGAGAATCCCCAGGTCGCCGCGTTAAGGACCCGGATGGATCGGTTTTATCAAAGCACACGGGATTATATCGCCTTTCAAGAAACGAACCACCTGCCCGAACAGTGGGGCTACGTTCGCGAAGCGATTCTCTCCGTCCTGGAAGAGCGGCCGATTTGCCGGGTGCTCGAGATTGGCGCGGGCAAAAGCGGTTTTGCCGAGTTCATGCAGGACATCAAATCCCGCCTCCACTACACCGCGCAGGATATCACCCGCACCAATGAGGCGCATCTTCAGCAAGCGGCGGACAGCGTTTACTTTGGGGATATTGCAACGCTGGAAGGCGAGTATGACGTGATTTTTTCCACCTTCGTGCTGGAGCATATCAGCGATCCGCGCCACACCTTGGAAAAGCTGTTTGCATCCCTGGTCAAAGGGGGAAAGCTCTTCATCTTTTGCCCCCGGTACGACGCCCCGTTTTACCTTTCGCATTCCGCCGACCATTACAGTCTCCCCAAGCGGATTGGCGTGAGCATTTCCCTAGTGATTGCGCGGTTGTGGGCTTTGCTGATCCAGAAGCCCCTGTTTTTTATTCATACCGATCCCGCGATCTTTCACATCCCCTGGACACGGGACCGTGATGCAATTCACTGGGCGTCCTTACGGGATCTGCGGTTGCTCTTTCGCCGCCGCGGACGCATCGAGTGTTTAAAAATGCCGTCCGGCGGCACCAAGGACTGGATCGTCAAAAATCTTCTTCAGATCAATGTTGTCATCACCCGCGTCGAATAGCGATTACTCCTCTTCGTGCGTGCTTGGCATCCCAGCGAAACCGGGGATCGCGGGCCGCTCCTTTTTTTGGAGTGCGCGGCGCAATTTGGATAGAGCGATATTTTGGAGTTGCCGAATGCGTTCGCGCGTAACGCCGAATTTTTTCCCGACTTCTTCCAGTGTGCGCGGCTTGCCGCCGTCCAAGCCGAACCGGGAGAAAATGATTTTCTTTTCGCGCTCGTCGAGCACAGTCAGCAGATCACCCATTTCGTCGCGCATGTTTTTGTCGCTCAACAACTCAAAGGGGGTCAGGGCGTCCTCGTCGCCGACGATTTCGCCGAAGGCAGTCGAATCGTCCTCACTGATTGGGGCATCCAGTGATGCCGGGCGGATAGCCACAGTTTTCAGATGTGCAACTTTGCTGATGGAAAGGCCCACTTCATCCGCGAGTTCATCGTTGGTTGGTTCACGCCCGAGTTCTTCGCTCATCTGAAGCGAAACGCGGCGCATTTTGGAAATTTTGTCCACCAGATGCACCGGCAGCCGGATGGTTTTGCTTTGGTTGGCCAAAGCGCGCTTGATTGACTGCTTGATCCACCATGCCGCATAGGTGCTCAATTTGCCTCCCTTGGCCGGATCAAAGCGCTCCACCGCTTTCATCAGGCCGATATTCCCTTCGGAAATCAGGTCGAGCAGTGGCAGACCGAGGTTAGCGTAATCGTGGGCGATTTTGACCACCAAACGCAGGTTGGCCCGGATCATCAGGCTGCGGGCCTCCTTATCCCCGATTTTGATGAGGGCAGCCAACTCGATTTCCTGGCGCGGGGTCAGGAGTGGAATTTGACCGATTTCCCGGAGGTAAATCTTGATGCCCGAGTCTGTGTCTTCAGGAGTCATAAAAACAAGGTGCGCTTTCCCATGAAAGAATACGTCTGACGTTTGCTGAATGCTCGCCTGACCATTTTTTGGCTGAAAAAGCGTTCATCTCTACCTTTTTTTGACAACAGAAGGTGAGGTGCGTTCAAAAAGGAGCCAGATTTTTTTTCCAGCTTCTGAAAAGGGTTTTTGAAGGGGCAAATCAGACGCAAGCCGACCACTCCATCTCCAGCACTCCCCTATTTATGCCGGTGGCGCTTGAGTTCGCGTTCAAATCCGGCGACGGCCTCCTCCAGAATCGCTCGAAGGTTGTCCGTCGAGACGCAGACTGCCCCGAAGCTGGCGACGGTATCCTGTTCCACTAAGTCGTTGGTAGCTACGGTAAGATCGTGCTCCCGTGCGTATTTGGCTGCGAGCCGTTCGATGACATCGTCAGCAGTTTGCCCTTGCCCAGAGTAAAAAACCTGGATGCCGCCTGGTTCGGTGGTTTCGGAAGGCTGTTCGCCCTGGCCGTCGAAGACGATCACCACCCGGACGCCGGAGATATCCTGGTATTGCGTGAGCGTTTTGATAAGCGACTCCCGGGCCAGCAACATCCGGCGGCGGTGCAGTGTGCTTAGCTCCGGCCAGGAAAAAATGACGCTATGGGCATCCACGATGAGAAAACGCGCCATAACGGGATCATCAGAGAAATGGAAAAGAGCCCAGGGGCAAATGACGCACCCTGGGCTTTCAGAAGCACGACGGCTTCGAGGCAGAGGCTACTTTTTTGCCTTTGCCGGGGTGGCGGCTGCTGCGGTTTTGGCAGCTTCTTTTTTGCGATCGAGGTAGGCCGCACGGCGACGGCGTTTAGCGACGGTTTTTAACTGTTGTCCCATAGGTGAGGGGATATATGCCGTTTTTCACAAAATCAAGCAAGCCGAAGGTTGCCGGGCGCGCGGATTTATGATTGGTTAAAAAGATTATGCAACATCCCCAGAACATTCTCCTTGCGGCCCTTTGTCTTGGGCTCGCTGCCTGCGCCAGCCACCATCCACGGGTTCCTGAAGCCCCCATCAAGGCTCCCGCACCTGCTCCCGTGGTGATTGGGCGGGTTTCCATGGTGAACGAAGAACTCGGCTTTGTATTGGTAGAGACGCCCGAATCGCCGGAGACCGGCACGGAACTCCAAGCCCGCACGCTTGCGGGTGAAGAAACGGCCTGCCTGAAAGTTTCGCCGGAAAAGAAAAGCCCCTTCGTGATTGCCGATGTTATGAAAGGCAAACCCCAGGTGGGCGACGTGGTGACGAAGTAGCTACGGGATAATAAGCCCGAAAGATATACAGAGGTTATAAGTCTTATGAGTCCTATAAGTCCCGAGGGACTGATGGGCCATTTGCATGCCGCGTGGAGAAATGAAAAGGCCGCCCGGATTTTTCCGGGCGGCCCTTCCTCTGATGGGAATCAGTAATACCGTATCGCTTATTTGGCGAGCGCGGCCTGAGCAGCAGCCAAACGCGCCACGGGCACGCGGTAAGGCGAGCAACTCACGTAGGTGAGGCCCAGGGTGTGGCAGAACTTCACGGAATCGGGGTCGCCGCCGTGTTCGCCGCAGATGCCGAGCTTGATGCCAGGACGGGTCTTGCGTCCCTTCTCAGCGGCGATCTGCATGAGTTGGCCCACGCCCGACTGGTCGATCGTGGCGAAGGGGTTCTTCTTCACGATTTCGCATTCGGCGTAGTGCGGCAGGAACGAACCGGAGTCGTCACGGCTCATGCCCAGAGTGGTCTGGGTCAGGTCGTTGGTGCCGAAGCTGAAGAACTCGGCAGTCTGCGCGATTTCATCAGCGGTGACGGCGCCACGCGGCACTTCGATCATCGTACCAACCATGTAGGCGATCTTGACTTTCTTTTCCTTCTGCACTTCAGCGGCTACCCGGTGGATGATTTCCACTTGGATATCGAGTTCCTTCTTGAAGCCGACGAGCGGAACCATGACTTCGGGCTTTACTTTGATGCCCTTTTTCTGGACTTCCGCAGCGGCTTCGAAGATGGCGCGCGCCTGCATCTCGGTGATCTCGGGGAACGAGATGCCGAGACGGCAGCCACGGTGGCCAAGCATCGGGTTCTGCTCGTGCAGTTCATGCACGCGCTTGGAGACAACGTCCACGTTCACTCCAAGTTTCTCGGCCAGTGCCGCTTGGGAGGTGTGGTCGTTGGGCAGGAATTCATGGAGGGGAGGATCGAGCAGGCGGATGGTGGCCGGGAGGCCCTTAAGTGCCTTGAAGATGCCCAGGAAGTCGCTCTTTTGGAACGGCAGGAGCTTGGCGACGGCGGCTTTACGGTCGTCGATCTTGTCAGCGAGGATCATCTGACGCACCACATCAATGCGGTCGCCTTCAAAGAACATGTGTTCAGTGCGGGTGAGACCGACGCCGGATGCGCCAAAGGCAATTGCGTTCGCCACTTGCTCCGGCGTGTCTGCATTGGTGCGGACTTGGAGCTTGGTGGCTTTCGCGCACCAGTCCATGAGCTTGACGAAGTTCTGGTAGGTCGCGCCTTTCTTGGCGGTCTTGTCGTTGTGCAAAAGGCCTTGGATGACTTCAGACGGGGCGGTTTTGACTTCGCCCGCGTAAACCAAACCGCTGGTTCCGTCGATGGAGAGGTAATCAACCCCTTCCTTGAAGGTCTGGCCGCTGGCGGTCATGGTCTTGTTGTGGTAATCCACGTCGATGGCGGCAGCGCCGCAGACGCAGACTTTGCCCATTTGGCGGGCGACGAGCGCGGCGTGCGAGGAAACCCCGCCGCGAGCGGTAAGGATGCCTTCGGCGGCGATCATGCCGCGCAGATCTTCGGGTGAGGTCTCCACGCGAACGAGGAGGACTTTTTCACCCTTGGCGGCTGCCGCGGCGGCGCGGTCGGCGTTGAAGTAGATGATGCCTGTGGCGGCACCGGGACCGGCGGGAAGGCCGGTGGCGATCACCTTGGTGTTCTTGAGCGCGGTGCGGTCGAAGATCGGCGCGAGCACCTGCTCGAGCTGGTCGGCAGGAACGCGGCCCACGGCGGTCTTCCAGTCGATGAGTTTCTCTTTCTCCATTTCGACGGCGAAACGGACGGCTGCGACGCCGGTGCGCTTTCCGTTGCGGGTCTGGAGCATGAAGACGGTGCCAGCCTGGATGGTGAACTCGAAGTCCTGCACGTCCTTGAAGTGGGTCTCGAGGACTTTGCGGATGCGTTCGAGTTCAGCGTAAGGCTTGGGCATCTGCTTCTTGAGTTCCTTGACGGGTTCGGGAGTGCGAACGCCTGCGACGACGTCTTCACCCTGTGCGTTGATGAGGAATTCTCCGTAGAATACTTTTTCGCCGGTGGCGGGGTCACGCGTGAAAGCCACGCCGGAACCGGACTCGTTGCCCGTGTTGCCGAAGACCATCGCCTGAACGTTAACGGCTGTTCCCCACTCGCTGGGGATGTTGTATTTGCGGCGATAGACGATCGCGCGGTCGTTCATCCAGGAACCGAACACGGCGCCGACAGCGCCCTTGAGTTGCTGCCACGGGTCGGCCGGGAAGTCTTTCCCTGTGCGTTGCTTAACCACTTTCTTGAAGCGGGCAACCAGTTCTTTCTGGTCGTCAGCGGTCAATTCGGAATCGGCCTTGTTGTGGTCGTTATAACGCTCTGTTTTGAGGCTGCCGATGATGGTTTCAAAGGGGTCGTGATCTTCGGTCGGGAGCTTCTGCACGCCGAGAACGACGTCACCATACATCTGGACGAAGCGGCGGTAACAGTCCCACGCGAAACGCTCGTTGTTGGTGGCTTTGGCGACGGAGACGACGGTCTCGTCATTGAGGCCGAGGTTCAAAATGGTGTCCATCATGCCGGGCATGGAATCGCGCGCGCCCGAACGGACGGCGACGAGGAGGGGCATCTTCGACGTGTCGCCGAACTTGGTGCCCATGATCTTTTCCATGTTGCGAACACCGGCTTCCATCTGGCCCTGGAGTTCGACTGGATAGGTGCGCTTGTTGGCGTAGAAATAGGTGCAGACGTCGGTGGTGATGGTGAAGCCAGCGGGAACGGGCAGACCGATGCGGGTCATTTCTGCGAGGTTCGCGCCTTTGCCGCCGAGGAGGGGCTTCATGGAACCGTTGCCGTCGGCTTTGCCAGCGCCCCAAGTGTAAACGTATTTGGATTTCTTGCCGACGACTTTTGCGGCGGGCGCTTTCTTAGCGACAGCTTTTTTGGTCGGGGCTTTTTTGGCGATGGCTTTCGCTTTCACGGGAGCCTTGGCTGGGGCTTTCTTGGCGGGCGCTTTTTTGGGAGCGGCCTTGCCGGATGACTTCAGTTTTTTGGGCATAATAGTTTCGGTTGGTTGGTTTCCGGCTTATCCGCCGGAGAGGAAAAGGCGCTGTTCATTTACTGATGTTTTGCGCAAACCCGACCGTTGTGTAGGGACACTCCGCGAGGAAGGAAAACACCAGAAAGCCGCGAAGAGTCTCATAGATCGGCTATGGCGTAAATAGGAAAGTCAAGTTTGCTAATAGTTGGCGCGAAATAGGGCTTTGTGACACCGAACCTTTGATTCCCGCGCGTTTCGCGCTTACAATACCTCCTTCGTGGAAAATCCTTTCTCAAAAAAACGCAAGACCGCCGCTCCAGTTCGGGGCAAGAAAGCCCTCAAGAGCCCCGGCAAGGAACCTGCCGAGCGGAAGTCGGCCAGCGGGGCCAAGCGCGTGGGGCTGAAGCCCGGCGATGGCTGGCAAAAGCGGAATTTTGTGACGGAGGTGCTGATTCCCTCACTGTTTACCAAGCGTTCCGGTCGGAAGTCGCCGCCCCGGTTCCCCAAGCTGAAGGCTGGAGAGGTGGGCCTGACGTGGATTGGGCACGCTTCGTTCCTGATCCAGACACGCAAGGCCAATCTGCTGGTGGACCCAAACTGGGCCAAGTGGCTCAAAATCATCAAGCGCCTCCGCCATCCGGGGTTGGAAATCCGCGATCTGCCTTCCATTGACCTCGTCTTGGTCACGCACGCCCATTTCGACCACCTCGACCGCCGCACGCTGCGGCGCGTGGCCGAGGACCAGCCAATTGTCGTTCCGTTTGAGGTCGGCAATCTGGTGCATGATCTCGGATTCCGCAGCGTGAATGAGTTGGATTACTGGTGCCAGTATGCGCACGGTCCGGCCCGGATCACCCTGACGCCGTGTCACCATTGGGGGGCGCGTTTTTTGCACGATTCGCATCGGGGCTTCGGCGGCTACGTGATCGAAATGGACGGGCGGACGATTTATCACTGCGGGGATACGGCGTATTTTGATGGGTTTAAGGAGATCGGCAAGCGGTTCAAGATCGACGTGGCGCTGCTTCCCATCGGCGCATACGATCCGCCAAGCGGACGGGAGGTCCACATGAATCCCGAGGAAGCACTGCAAGCTTTTCTGGATCTGGGAGCGCAGCGCATGGTGCCGATGCACTACGGCTCGTTCCGGCTTAGTTACGAGCCGCCTGAGGAACCGCTGCAACGGCTGCTCGCGGCGGCGAAAAAGCTCGGTATTGAGGACCGGATCACGGTGATGACCGAGGGGCAGCCCAAGGTGTTTTGAGCAGTTCAATAAATAGTGTAGCCGCTGAGCAAAGCGTTCTCGTTCCCAAGCTCCAGCTTGGGAATACGGAATGTCTTCGAAGCTTCAGCTTCGAAATGTTGCCATTTAACCGAGGCTTCTATTGGCTTCCACGCTTGCGAAGCTGGAGCTTCGCTTCCAAGTGCGTCCCCAAGCTGGAGCTTGGGAACGAGGTGCGATGGCTACACTTTTAGTTAAACAGCTCCAAACCTAGTCCACTAGCAATGCAGTGCGCCCATTGCGGCGTACGAGCCGGACGGGTTTGCCGAAGATTTCGCTGAGCGTGGCGCTTTTTAGGATGGTGGCCCGTTTCCCGGCTGCCAGCACGCGCCCGGCTTTCAATGCGAGGATGTGGCTGAAGCCTTCGACGATTTCTTCCACGTGGTGAGTGACGAGGATGAGCGTGGGGATGGCGGGGCCACGATGGATTGCCAGATGGCTGACGAATTGCAGGAAGTGCTCGCGGGCTACGGGGTCGAGCCCCGCGCACGGTTCGTCGAGGATCAGGAGTCGGGGGTGAGCCATGAGCGCGCGGCCGATGAGCACCCGCTGGCGCTCGCCTTGGGAGAGGACGCGCCAGGGGCGGTCAACCAGGTGCAGGGCGTCGATCTGACGCAGGATGCCCAGGGCTTCCTCCCGGTCGGCGGATTTCACCCGGCCCCAGTAGTCAATCATGGCGTATTTGCCGCTGATGACGCTCAGGAGGGCTGGTTCGGCGTCGGCCATCTGCTGGCGCACGGCGGAACTGACGATGCCGATCTGCTTGCGCAACTCCGGCCAGTTGGAGGCCCCATAGCGTTGCCCCAGCACGTCGAGTTCACCGCCGGTGGGCGTGGCGTAGCCGGTCAGCGCGCTCAGAAGCGACGTTTTCCCGGAGCCGTTGGCCCCGAGGATCACCCAATGTTCGCCCGGCTCGACCCGCCAGTCGATCCCATTGAGAATGGAATTACCCTCCCGGACGAGCGTCAGGTCGGTAATGGAGAGGACGGGCTTTTTCATGGCAAAATTTTGAGGTTTCCCCGGCGAATAGTCGCAAATGCGTTGGATTTCCTCAAGGAGAGGGAGAATTATCCGGGCGTGACGTGGGAACAAGGCCATTTTACGGGTCAAAGCCGGGCAGACCATCGGGGAGATTCCGGTTGACGAGTGACATGTTTCAGGCTTTGCTATCAAACTTCAATTTCATGTCTTTCCGCCGCGCCATTTTTATTCTGTTTTTCGTTCTGCCGTTCGCGGTGCCAACGGATATTTCCGTGTCCAAGCATCAGTCGAAAACGCTCCGTCACGATTCGGCTCCAGCGGTGACCGCATCCTCTTCTGCGCCAGCTATTTCCGTTGCCCCCGCAGTTATCCCTGTCGCTTCCTCCCAAGCTGACGTTGTAGATTACGCCGAACTCTCCGAGATTGCCGAATCCCTGGCTCCCACCGTTTCCTCTGAGCCTGCTGCTTCCCCCGCACCAGTTGCCCCGGTCGAGGTGGTCGCTCCCTCCAAGCCTGCGATTGCTGTTGCTCCCGTGGCTCCTCCCGCTTTCAAGCCTTCCAAACAAACGGCTTCCGCAGCTCCCAAGCACGCTAAGATCGCAAAACACGCTGCCGCTCCCACCACGCCCGCTGCGTCCAAACTCTCCAAGCACGCCGTGGATGCGATTGCCGAAAGCACCGCCGCTGCTCCCGCTCCCTCTTTGTATGACCGGCACACAGCGCAGACTCCCGACTCGGGCTTTCTGAATTGGTTCGGGCCCAAGTCCGCTGCCGTGCATTACGATTCGCGCATGATTCAAGCGGCGCAGATCGCCGAATCCCGCGCCCGCCATCACTCCATCCGGAGTTGCTGGCGGTATGTGAAAGAGGCGCTGGTTGCCGCGAACGTTGTTGATACCTATCCCGGAACCACCTATGCCAAACAGGCCGGGGAGGAACTGATCAACAAACACGGCTTCCGACGCCTTGCCATTAACGATCCTTTCAAAGCACCCGAGGGAGCGGTGCTTGTTTACGGCGGACGCGGCGCGGGCCATGTGGAAATCCGCACCAAAGGCGGTTTTGTGAGCGACTTTGAATCCCCCACGCCCTCCAAGCGGCCCTTGCTGGGGATCTTCGTCAAGCCTTCGTAAAAGAACTTGGAGTTCCCGGTTTCGGGAACTCGTTCCCAAGTTGCTTGGGAACGCATTAATCCGCGAAGTTGCACTTCGCCCATATTTTCGCTGCATCGCAGCCCCTTCCGGGTTATCAACTGGGGCTGACGTATGCCCAGCCAAGCGAACCCTTTCAGTTCCCTGACGGATTACCACACGCACACGCCGTTGTGCCATCACGCCGAGGGCTGGCCCATCGACTACGCGCGAGTGGCCGTGGAGCGCGGCCTGGCGGAACTCGGCTTTGCCGACCACAGCCCGATGCCCGTTGCGCTGGAGCCGTTTGACGACTGGCGTATGGCGCTGGCCGATCTCCCCCGCTACTTCGACGCCGTGGAGCAAGCGCGCGCGGCGTTCCCTCAACTCCCCATCCGGCTCGGCCTGGAGGTCGATTACATCGCGGGGCACGAGGCGTGGATCGAGGAACTCGCTGGCATGGCCGACTGGGATTTTCTGATCGGCAGCGTCCACTACCTCGCCCCCGGTTGGGATGTGGACAACCCGGCGCACCTCTCGCGGTTCAAGACGCAGCCGGTCGAGGAAATCTGGCAGCTTTACTTTGACGCCTATGAGCGGTGCATCCGCAGCGGGCTATTCGATTTCGTCGCGCATCCCGACCTGCCCAAGAAATTCGGCTACCGGCCCGAGGGGGATTTGCGCCGGTATTACGAGCCGGTCATCGCTGCGCTCGCCGAAACCGGCACCGCGTTTGAGATCAACACCGCAGGATTGAGAAAACCGGCGGGCGAATGTTACCCGACTTTGGAGTTTTTGAAGATGGCGCGCGAAGCGGGCGTCGGACTCCTCATCAACTCCGACGCCCACGCACCGCAGGAAGTCGGCGCGGGATTTGAGACAGCGCTGGCGTTGGCGAAGGAGGCTGGGTTTGGGGAGGTGGTAAGGTTTGCGGGGAGGAAGAAGAGGGTGGTGGGAATCGGTTAATGACATTTGCTGAAAGGTTTAAATGAAAACATCCCATTTTTTATTGTTTCTCATTTTAGCAATGTGGTGCGGTGTCCGTGTGCTGAACGGAGATGAGATTTCATTGCGAATAGCTAAGGTGAAAGGAGGACAAGGCATCGTTTCTCTTGGAAACTATGTGGCACGGGAGCCAAAAACCCTTGCAGATTTGCCTTCGCAAATTCGAGCTAAACTTGAGCGCCATCTTATTGAGCGACTTGGTCAAAGTTATTACGAACGCCTGTCTTTTGAAGGGGGGCAGATCGTAGATTTCGGCGAACTTTACCGGGTTGATCCGTCCGTAAGGGACTTTCAATGGAAGATTTTCGCATATCGCCTAATTTTTCGGATATCGGAACCCCCAAAAGGGATCGAGGGTTACTACGCGACGGTTGAACTGGATAAGGACGGTGATGTGCAAACAGAGATTGATCTGCCGAAAGTGCGGCGGTTTCCCGAAAAAGCGCATTTTATCGCCCTCTCTTCCGCTTGTGACCAAGTAAAGCGATTGGGATTAATCCCTAGTCGAGCGCGATTGGTTTACAACAAAGAACACGGTTCGATTGCATTCCATTTTGAGCAGAAAGTCGAAGACGACGGTTTAATGATGAAGTTCTGGAACATTGAGGTAGATGCACATTCGGGTGAGATACTTCGCAACTATATTTCTGACGCGATCCGTTAAAGTACAGAAAATGAATCTCCTCACCCGCAGCCGCACGATTGCCTTCCCGCGCCGCCCGCTGGTGATGGGCATTCTCAATGTGTGCTCGGAATCGTTCTCCGGCGACAGTTTGCAAGGGGTCGATCTCGCCCTGCGGCGCGCCCGGCAGATGGTGGCGGAAGGGGCGGACATCATCGACGTGGGTGCCGAAAGCGCCGCGACGGATCAACCCACCCACAGCGAGGCCGACGAGATCGCCTGTTTGCTCCCGTTTGTGCGGCGGTTTGTGGAAGAGGTGTCCGATTTCGAGCCGCCTGCCGACGCCGCGCAGCTTTTCCCGCCGTTGCTCTCCATCAACACCTGGCGTCCGGCGGTCGTCCGGTCGGTGCTCCCGGCAGGGGGCGATCTGCTCAACGACCTGAGCGCCCTGCCCAACGACGCGAACGCCCGCGTGTGCGCGGAGATCGGCGCGGCGCTTCTCCTCATGCACAACGAGGGCGAGCCGAAGGTGTGGCATCCCTACCACGCTTACCCGGATGTGATGGCAACGCTCGACGCCTTCTTTGAAGAAAAAATCACGCAAGCCATGGCCGCCGGAGTGCCGCGCGACGCCCTCGTGCTCGACCCCGGCATCGGCTTCACCAAACTGCGCGACGACAACCTGCGCATCTACCACGACCTGGAATGGCTGCACCGGTTCGGGCGGCCCATCCTGCTGCCGGTTTCTCGCAAACTGGTCATCGGCGAAGTGCTGGGACTGCCGCCCGCCGAACGCGACGCGGGCACCGTGGCGTGCATCGTCAGCGGACTGCGCCGGGGTGCGCACCTCTTCCGCGTTCACAACGTCCGCGCCGCCGTGCAAACGCTTCGGACAGCGGGAGCCCTCGTTTCCGCATCCTGAATTACTCAGGAAACCGGTTCTTTTGGAGGAAGATAGACAGATTCCGCTTGCAACATCCGCGAACTCCGCTAAGTTTGCCAAACCAGATCGCGGGGTGGAGCAGCCTGGTAGCTCGTCAGGCTCATAACCTGAAGGCCGTGGGTTCAAATCCCACCCCCGCAACCACCTCTAAATCAACGACTTCCGTTGATTTCCAACAGGCAAACAGAGCGGCTTTTTTGACTTGCATGACAGATGCATGACAACTGAGGCCAGAACCCTGAAATCCAGTCCCACTTCCCTGAGTATTCGCGTCGGTTCATCCGACGTGAGGATTTATACAACCACCAACAGGGCACGCCCTCTGTTTTCCGTTGTCTGGTACGTCGGAGAAATCCGCTACCGGCGAAACTTTCGATCCCTTGAACTTGCAAAGGACGAGGCAAAGCGAGTTGCACGAAGCCTCAATTCCGGGCGGTCACTCATTTCAAGCCTGACGAATGGCGACTGCGAGACTTTCCTTTCAGCCCGAAAACTGACCGGGGCCTTGAACACCCCCCTACTTGCTGCGGTTGAGGAATATGTCGCCTGCAGGCAGGTTCTCGGACAGACCTCCCTTCTTGCTGCTGTCCAAGATTACGTCGTGCGCAACCGTGGAGTGCGAACCGGTGTGACAGTGGCAGAAATAGCCGAAGAGTTCATCGAATCCAAGAGGCAGGATGGAGCAAGTCCACGCTATCTTTACCAACTCCGTAGCGATGTGAACCGTTTTTCTGCGGCATTCCCGATCCCGATCCTCCACGTTAAAAGCCATCAGATTGACGAGTGGTTGAGAAAACTTGGCGGAGCGCCCCGCAGCAGGAATACAGTCCACACAAGCATTCGAACATTTTTTTCTTGGGCAAAATCACGTTCCTATCTGCCGAAAAATGAAATCACCGAGGCTGAGGTTGTCGCCAAAGTAAAAGTCGGCGACACCGACACTGAAATCTTTACGCCTGAGCAGATGGTTAAAATCCTATCCTTTGCCACTGGAGAGATGATCCCCTTCATAGTGCTCGGGGGATTCGCAGGGCTTCGCGCGGCGGAAATTGTTCGCCTTGATTGGAACGCCATCGATCTTGATCGAAAGATCATTCAGATCCGCGCCGGGCAGGCAAAGACTGCTTCGCGGCGAGTTGTGCCCATCAGTGAAAATTTACGCGAGTGGCTTTTGCCACACGTCGGCACTGGACTCGTGGTGAAGAACGATGAGATTTACAGGAAGGTCACACCATTGGCAAAAAAATGTGGATTTGAATGGCCAAACAACGTGTTGAGACATTCTTTCATCAGCTACCGAATCGCGGTATTACAGAGTGCAGATCAGGTTGCGCTGGAAGCAGGCAATTCCTCTGCCATTATTTTCAAGCACTATCGCGAACTGGCCACGGAAAAGCAGGCTGAGGAATGGTTCAATATCCTGCCTTCAACTGAATAGTCAGTGGATCGTTGCGCAACGATCTTGCCGATGCGCCTAGCCCCCGCACGCAACCGAGCAAACCGGCATGTGCGACTATCGAGGATGCAGATCATCTTCGAATTCTCTGGTTCGCCAGAACAGTATGTCGCCGGGGCGGCACACAAGGAAGTCCCGCCTCCCCCGAACTGCCCATCATGCGGCGGGCAAAATTGCTTTGAATCGCTCGGATATTACACCCGCAGTTTAAGCAAAAAGGGATCATCGGGAGTCATGCCAATTGCGGTTCGGCGGTTCCGGTGCGCTTCATGCGGGGTGTCGGTCAGCCTGCTTCCGAGTTTCGCCCAGCCATACCGACTGGTCAGGAACGAAATCGTCCAGATGTTCTTCGACGGCAACCGGGATGCCGACGACGTGATCCGATGGGATTACCTACTCCGGCGCTATCTGCGGCGGTTTTGTCAGTGGTTCCCAGAACTGATCGTTCGCACGGCGGTTCGTCTGAGCCGATCTCCGCCAATGGATGCGTTGGAAGGGTTCTGGGGGATATTCAAAAATCTCTGGGGATCACTTTCCCTCGCGACAGGGCAACTTGTCTGTTGCTTTCAGGTTACGGCTTTCGGGGCATATAAGTGCCACGCGATTCCAGTAAGCTGAACAGCAGGGATGATTGGAGGCGAGCCGGGATTCCATCCCCACACAACTCGTTTGTTTCCAACCGAGGGAATCCGCCGAAAATCGCGCCCCGTGAATGAACGCCACACCTTGGAACCCGCCGATTGAGGGGCGATTGCCAAAAAAGTCCTCCAACCGTGCCAAAAAATCTGAATCGACCCATGATTTCCCTCTGAGCATTTCTGGAGCGTCGAGGGCTTGTGGGGAGGTGTGCCCGAAACACCAAAATATCCGCCATGAAAACCTGCGGGTGCGACCGAGAACCGGTGGCAATGGTTTTGATCTTTCTGCGATGCGCGATTCGCAGGCACCTGCGGGGATGTCCATCGCTCCAAACATCCCGCAGGCATGTCCGGCCACCCCCTTCCCCTATTTCCATGAGTGATGTCGAAAATTCTCAACTGATACGCGCCGCCGCCTACGTGCGCATGTCCACAGAGCACCAGCAGTACTCCACCAACAACCAGATGGACGTGATCCTGGAGTATGCCGCCCGCCGTGGCATGGAGATCGTGAGAAAGTATTCCGACGAGGGAAAGAGCGGCCTCAACATCCAAGGCCGTGACTCGCTCGGGCTGATGATCTCCGACGTGCAAGGCAAGACAGCCAACTTCACCTGCATCTTAGTTTATGACGTGAGCCGCTGGGGACGGTTTCAGGACGCAGACGAAAGCGCCTATTACGAATACATCTGCCGTCGCGCGGGCATCTCGGTTCACTACTGCGCGGAGCAATTTGAAAACGACGGGAGCCCGGTGTCGACTATCGTCAAGGGCGTGAAACGGGCGATGGCTGGTGAATACAGTCGTGAGCTGTCGTCAAAAGTCTTTCAGGGGGCCTGCCGTCTCATCCAGATGGGATTCAAGCAGGGCGGCACCGCCGGGTATGGCCTGCGCCGGATGCTCATCGACCAGAATGGCCAGCACAAGGGAGTCCTCAAAATCGGCGAGCAGAAAAGCCTCCAAACCGACCGGGTCATCCTGGTGCGCGGCCCCGAGGAAGAAGTCGCCGCAGTCCAGTGGATGTACGACGCCTTCGTCCAGCAGGGCCTCCAGGAATCGGAAATTGCAAAATCCCTCAATGCACGCGGATTGATCACGGACTTCGGTCGCGAGTGGAACCGCGCAACCGTCCATCAGGTCCTGACCAACGAGAAATACATCGGGAACAACGTCTACCACCGGACATCATTCAAACTGAAAAAGAAGCACGTCAACAATCCCCCGGATCGATGGATTCGTACGGAGGGGGCTTTCGAGGGGATCGTAGACCCGACCATCTTTTTCGCGGCGCAGGGTATCATCATCGAGCGCAGCCGGAAGTTCACCAACGAGGAGATGCTCGAAAAGCTCAGGGGCGTGCTGCAACAGCGCGGGCGGATTTCCGGCATCCTCATCGACGAGTGCGATGACATGCCGTCAAGCGCCGCCTTCCGGCACAGGTTCGGCAGCCTCGTAGCGGCATATTCCCTCATAGGCTACACGCCCCAGACCGATTACGGTTTCATTGAGGTCAACCGGCGTCTCCGCCGCCAGCACCCCGCCATTGTCGCAGAAGTAATCGCCCAGATCGAAGCGATGGGAGGCAGCGTCACCACCCACGAACAGACCGATCTTCTTATTGTGAACCGGGAGTTTCGGGCTTCGATTGTGCTCTGCCGCCACCAGACCACGATGCGCGGATCATCCCGGTGGATCATCCGTCTCGACGAATCCCTGCGCCCCGACATCACGGTCGCCGTGCGAATGGATACGATGAACGAAGGCATCCAGGACTACTACCTTCTCCCAGCCATAGACATGACATGGGAGAAACTCAGGATCGCGGAGGACAACGGCATCTATCTCGACGCCTACCGATTCCAAACCCTCGATTTCTTTTTCCATATGACAGCGAGAACAACCATCCAACAAACCGTATGAACGAATCCGTCACACTCATCCCCATTGAACTCATCCGAATTCTGAACCCGCGAGCCAGGGATCGGAAGAAATTTGAAAAGGTTCTCAACAGCATTCGAAACCTCGGCCTGAAAAAGCCGATCAAGGTAAGCAACCGGATCGTCAAAGACGGCGAGGAGCCGGGATACGATCTGGTTTGCGGGCAGGGCCGCATCGAGGCTTACCAGGCGCTGGGGTACACCGAAATCCCTGCCGTGGTTGTCGAAGTTCCAAAGGAGGACCGCCTTCTGATGAGCTTGGTGGAAAACATGGCGCGACGTTTTTCGTCACCGATGGACCTGATCCACGAGATTGAGCGGCTCACGGAGGCTGGATACAGCAAACTGGCCATTGGCAAGAAACTGGATATCGCCGACGGCCTGGTCGGCGGGCTGCTGGTGCTTAAAAAAGCGGGCGAAGAACGCCTGCTTGATGCAGCTCTGAAGGGGAAAATCCCTTTGGGAGTGGCCATCGACATTGCGAAAACCGAATCCGTTGAAGCCCAGCGTGAGCTGCTCAAAGCATACGAGAACAAGCAGCTCAATCAGGCCTCAATAAGGACGGTGAAGCGTATCATCGAGCAGCGAAAGTTTCTTGGAAAGCGCATGCGTTCCAGCCAACGCGGCAAGAACCCGCGCACGACCGCTGACGGGTACGTGAATGCTTTCCGCAAGGAAACTCAACGCCAGAAGGTAATGGTGAAAAAGGCCAAGCACTGCGAAGCAAGCCTCATGTTTCTTGTCACCGGCTTCAAGCGTCTGCTCGACGATGAGAATTTCGTAAATCTGCTTCGCGCTGAAGATCTCGGCACCATCCCCAAATGCCTATCGGAACGCATTAACTCTGAACCCCGGAGGGCGGCATGAATAAGCCTGTCGTCGGTTTCCAGTTTGAGCGCCTAACCCTCCAGCTCTCCCAGCTGCTCCCGGTGCGGCATTTGTCCGATCCCGAGAAAAAGGTGACCCGCTATCGTTCCATCGTTTCATCAATCAGGGAAGTCGGTGTTATCGAACCGCTGATGGTCTATCCGCAAAAAGGCAAAGACGGGGTATACCTAATCATGGACGGACATCTGCGATTGTATGCGTTGCGCGAGATCGGGATAAAAGAGGTCGAGTGCCTGATATCAACCGAGGACGAGAGCTTCACCTACAACTCCCGGATCAACCGCCTGTCCCCGATTCAGGAACACGCCATGATCACCCGCGCGGTGAAAAACGGTGTCGCGGTCGAGCGGATCGCTGCCGCGCTGGACATGGACGTGAGGGAAATCAAATCACGCCTGAACATGCTCCGAGGGATTCACGAGGAGGCGGTCGAGCTTCTCAAGGACAAGCAGTTGAGTCCTGCTGTTTTCCGAATTCTCAAGCGCGTAACGGCTGTAAGGCAAATCGAGATTGCCGAGCTGATGGTCGGCGCAAACAATTTCACGAAGGGGTATGCGGATGGTCTGTTCATGGTGACGGTTAAGGATCAGCTGGTCGATCCGCAAATACCCAAGGTAAAATCCATCTCGCCGGAGGATCTCGCAAAAATGGAGGCTGAAATGGAAGTGCTTGAGCGCGACTTCAAAGCCATAGAGGACGCCTATGCCGAAAACATGCTCAACTTCACCGTGATACGCGGATACCTGAAACGACTTCTCGAAAACGCCAAGGTGGTACGCTTCATATCCGCGAAGCACTCAGACCTGTTTCCTGAGTTCGAGCGGATGGCCGCTGTAGAAAGCATTTAGGCTCAGTGGAACGCGAGCATAGAGAGGGCTCGCCATTCCTGATTCTTGCCTATAAAGTCGCCACAGATGGACGCATTCGAAACAATCGTATCAAAGGCATTCGAGGCACGGGGCTACTGGACCCGGATCGGATTCAAGGTGGACTTGGACAAGGCGACAAAAAGGGCGCTCGAAAATCCTTCGATGCCGCGCCCGGAAATCGACATTGTCGCATATAAACCCGCCGAGAAGAAACTCCTCCTGATCGAATGCAAGAGTTACCTCGACTCGATGGGTGTGCAATACGCCGGGTTTTCTGTGTCGGATTCCGTTACGGCAATCCGCTTTAAGCTTTTCCAAAACGACCGCTTGTTCAAAGCGGTCAAAAAGCAGGTCATCAAACAGTTAACCGACGATGGCATGATCTCTTCCTCACCAAGCGTTAAACTGTGCCTTGTGGCGGGGAAGATTTACGGGAAGGACGAGGAGATGCTCAAAAAACACTTCAAGAAACGCGGATGGATGTTCGTCGGGCCGTCGGAGCTTGTGGCCGACCTGAGGCTCTTTGCGGATCGCGGTTACGAGAACGACGTGGCCACAATTGTTGTCAAACTTCTGGAGCGGAATCTCCCGCGTTGATCCTTGGGACGGTCACCAAACCCGTCCGAGAAATTTCAAGACGGCGACCACTGCTACGACCACCCCAGGGAGAGAAGTTCCAATCGCGATCCAGCGAATCGCTTTCTTCTCGAAGGCATCAAAACGCTCACAAAGCCCGGTGAGTTGAGCCTTCATGCCGTTGCGTCCGTCCTCGCCGCGAACGATGATTTCCAAGGCGAAGAGGCGGCGGTCGAATGAGGCAAGGCGTTCGCGCACGGATTCACGGCAGAGGTCGCACTTTTCGGACAAATCGTGGAGTTGATCGGATGGAGTGGTCATGAAAAAAGAGCGCCCTGTTCCCCGTCAGGGCGAACGGATCGATTGGCTTTTAAGCGAGGGCCGCAATGGCCGCCTGAATCTTGGTCAGATTCGCGTTTCCGAGCGCGGAGCCGATCTGGTCAGCGGAAACGGCAGGAGCGCCAATCTGGGGATTGGCGGCAGCACCGTTGGTCGTGAGCGATAGCACGCGTTGCTGAAACTGGTTAGCCATATTCAGGAGGCTATTGGCATATTCAGCCGCTTGGGCTTCAGGTGTTTTTGTCAGCATAGGATTTTGGGTTTGGTTGTTCATGGAGCTTCATGCTCCAGAAATTGGGTTAAAATGGGTAAAAGAAACCGGCTCCGTTGTTGTAAAGGGCTGCGGTTTCCGTGGCAGTGAGGGCGCGTTTCCACAGCCCCACGCAACAGATGTCGAAGTTCCCACGGGAATTGCCGTTCCATGTATCCGATGCCCCGATGTCAAATGGAGCGCCCGAATTTGTAAGGTAAGGCGGGTTTTCCGGCATGTTCGCCTTGTTGAGGGTGTATTCCTGGCCATCGACGGTAACGCGAATCTGGTTGCCATCCCAGGACTGGGTGACGTGGTGCCAGGTTCCGGTCGAAACGGGAACCACGATGTTGTCGAGGGCATCGTGGCCGAAAGCAAACTTCAATCCCGAGGAGCAGGTTGCGAGATTGAGCCAACCGCCACAGTTCCACTGACTCAGAATAGTTCCGTCTTCAAGCGCCTGCGGACGCACCCACACGGATGCGGTGAGAATTTGTCCGGTGAAACTCGGTGTGAGGGCTGTATTCTGGAGATAACCTGTTCTGCGGAAAGACGCGCAAGCAGCGCCAAATGGACCCGGCAAGGAAGCGACGGTTTCGTATGGGGTAAGATTCTGTCCATTGCCAGAAATGTCCATGCGCATGCCGCTGGTTTCATCGAGCTTCCAGAAGGCAAGCAGCGAGGAACCGGACAGCATGGCTGTGGCGGCGACAACGGGGGAACTCGTCGCTGAAACAACGGCTCCGCTTGTTCCCGCCGGGTTTGTAGCGGTGACAGCACAACTGAACGTCGCGCCCACATCTCCCGTGGCAACCAGATAAGTTGGGTTGGTTGCGCCGGAGATGGCGACGCCGTTCCGCCGCCACTGATAATTGTAAGTGGTGGGATGATAGTTCCACGCTCCCGGCGAACAAGTAACGACCGCTCCGGGGAACAATGTCGTTGGACTTAAAGTCGGAATGGCGGTGTTGACCGCGATGAGTTTTGTCACCGTGCCAGTTGCCGCAGTGGTCACTGACGCAGAGCCGCGAATATTCGTCCGAGTGACGGCACAAGTGATGGACTGCCCTGCGTCGGCGGCACCGAGCGTGTAAGTTGCTCCCGTTGCCCCTGGAATTGCCGTTCCGCCGCGTTTCCACTGGTATGACACTGTATAGCCGTAACCTGTCCATGAACCGCCGCTTAGGGAGAGTGTATCGCCAATGTTCGGCGCACCTGCTGGAGAAATCGCAGGCGCAGCTGTGTTTGTTGGAGCGGTCAGCACAACCACCTGGATGGAAGCGCTATCGGTGCCTGTTCCTGCTGCGTTGGTTGCGGTCACCACGCATTGCAAGCTGGCTCCATCATCGGCAGCGACCACAGTGTAAGTTAGGGCGATTGCTCCGCTGATGGCAGAACTGTTTCTATACCATTGATATGCGTAGGCTGTGGGATTATCGCTCCATGTTCCAAGGGAACAATGAATCGTCGCGCCAAGCGTGGGCGAAGGGTTGTCGATGGTGAGCGGCGTGCTGTTGACCGGGACAAGGATAAATGGCCCAACAGGAACCCAGCCAAGTTCCGTGGCGCAGTCGTTTGGATCGAGCACTTGATAAACCGTCCTGTTATCGAGTTGTTTGACGAGCCAGCCGGGACGCATTCCGCTGGTGGCATACCGCGCCGCGGCATTGGACACCGTAGTTGGCGTCGGAAATGCGAGCGATGGAGTCCAGTTATTTCCATCGAATGCCACCACGTCTCCCGGATTTGGGCTGCCGCCGAAGTAATTCCAGGGAATGTTGCCCGCACCGTAAAGTTGGTATCCCCAATTGTCCGCGTTGGCGTAGCTGGAATAATTGGAAGAGCTTGCGCCATTAGCCCAATCAGCGCCGCCGACGCTCATGCTGCCGTAATATCCCCATTGCTGGGGATAGGTATTCACGATGTCGTTTCCATTCTGATCGCAACACGCATATTGGGCAAAGACATTCTGGAGCCCGCCGCCGTCACCGATGAAGGAGCCGTACATCCAGCCATTCACCTGCCAGTTGCCCCACCCGGAGTCGTAGATCGAATATCCGTAGGGGCTGTCCAACTGGCTAGCATTGATGTTGTAAAGCCCGGAACCGTCACCGCCGAAACTTCCGTTGAACCATCCTGCGCTCATGCCGCCGCCAACTTGCCAATTGCCCCAGCCGGAATCATAAATCCCGTAACCGTAAGGGCTGTTTAATTGAAATGCCGTGAGATTTGAAAGACTCGATCCATCGCCGCTGAACCACCCAGACGCAACGCCTCCATCGACTTGCCAGTTGCCAGAACCTGCATCGTAGATCGAACACCCCCAAGGGCTGGTCACCTGAACCGCTGCGACATTCGAGAGATTCGATCCATCGCCACTGAATGCGCCGTTGAAAGTGTTTGCATAGACGTTCCCGCCAATCTGCCAATTGCCGGAGCCGGAATCATAAATAGAATTTCCGTAGGGACTCAGTAGTTGGAGGGCGGTGAGGTTATTGAGATTCGAGCCGTCGCCGTTGAAATTGCCATAGAATCCATTTGCATTCAGGTCGCCATTGACCTGCCACTCGCCACCGCCTGAATCAAAGAGCGCATTCCCGTAAGGGCTGTTCAATTGAAAGGCCGTGAGATTAGAAAGGTTCGATCCATCGCCGCTGAAACAGCCAAAGAACGAGTTTGCGTTCAGATTTCCATCCACCTGCCAATTACCACAGCCCGAATCATAAATCGAGTATCCCCAGGGACTGATCAGTTGGAATGCGGTGAGATTGGAAAGGTTTGTGCCGTCGCCGGAGAACCACGGAGCCTGAATGCCGTTCACAAAAAGCCACGTTCCGAAGTTGTCAGAAAAATTCGCACCGTAAGGACCGTTTATGCCTGGCGCTTGCAGTGTGGCGCTGGAAACCCACATTCCGGCGCCGCTGTCGTAAAATTGCAGCCCGAGCGGGCTGATCAATCCGATGGCAGAAACGCCGGAAATGCTGGTGCCATCCCCTGCAAGCCTGCCGGAATAACTGGAAAGATCGGGCAAGCCCCACGAATCGTTTCCCAAAAGGGCAAGCCCTGCATTGCCTGGCAGCTTGGCATCGAACCATGCAGCCACGTCCAGCGGACTCATCACCACATCGGCGCGAGTGCCAACCGCTGCCTCGGTAGTCGAGGCAAAGGCTGGGAGTTCGGTCTTGAGTGCGACTGCATCTGGAACCTGGCCTTGGACAAGTTTTCCACCAGCATCCAGCGTGGCTGCTCCATTTGGCACTCCCTCATCCAATTTTGCAGCGGTGCCCACGACTGGCAGTTCGCTTTTAAGCGCAACGGAATCTGGAATCTGCGCTTGGACGAGTTTTCCACCGGTATCCAGTGTGGCCGCTCCGTCCGCCACTCCTGCATCCAGCTTCGAGGCAGTGCCAACAGCCGGAATCTCGCTCTTGAGGGCATAGGGAGTCAGATCGGGCAGCGTGGGAATATCGCTTTTGAGCGCGATTGTGCCCGGAGCGGGATAAAGCTCAGGGTCGGGCGAGGGAATCGGGTTATCGTCCGTAATCGGCGTTTCGATGATCACCGGAAACGTGCTGGAGCGGAACTTCTGGTTACCAACGCTCCATGTCACCTCGCCGCTCGCCTCAAGTTGGGGAAGATCGTTCAGCGGCGTCGAGTCGTTCAGACCCAATGCGCTAAGCAAAGAACTGGAGGAGCAGTTGAGCGTCCCGTTATAGATGTTACCGGCGGTTACTTCGAAAGAATTCAGATACGCCAGCAGCCCGCCTGTCCATTGGTTCCGAGGTTTGAGAGCAAACTCAATGGCTGCGCCCTGCGGAAGCGTCACAGTCTGCGCGGCGCGGGTGAACGCAATGGCGACCGGAACAAACGCCCCAGCCTTGATCCGCAACGGCGTGGGCTGGACAATGACGGCTTGTGAATCGAGGCTTACGGTGATCTTCACGCCGAAGGGGTTTGTGTCAACGGCTGCGGCGTCGGATAAGTGCCAGGATCAATGAAATTGACCGTGGCTTTCGCGCTGGCGATCATATTGAGCAGATTCACGTAACGATCTCCGCCCGCTGCGATGATGTCGGCGCTGGCAATCGATTTCTTGTTCGCGTCCACGCTTTTATTGAGCGTGTCCTCGATTTGGGAAATCATGAGGTTGAGCATGTTGACGCCGCGGTTCAGCGCGGAATCAATTTTGGCTGCCGCCTTTTGGGCGTCCGAGGGAAGCATGGAAATTTCAGACATAGGAATCAGGATTCAGGGGTCGGCACGGCTTCCGCTGGCTTACTTGCAAGCCGTTTGGTAAGCGTGCGCTTCTCGCTGGTATCGGCGATGTCAACCACTCTTGCCGTTCGCAACATGACGCGTACGCTCTGAAAATCCGCGATCTCGTCTGTTCTGATCGTGCAACGCCGATCCAGGAATTTCACGAGATCGTCATACTGCTTTCGGGTTGCCTGAAGAATAATCTGTTTCATAAATTCACCATTTGCCGAGCTTGCAGTGTTCCTGCGCCCACGAAGCTTTCTTGCGAATCCAGCAACCGCACTTGCCACAGCGCTGGTCTTCGGCTCGCCAATGCTCGCACTCGCGGCAGATTGTCAAAATCGCTTCCACCTGATCAGGGGAACGCCGGGGACGGCCTGCTTTCAAATCGCGGAGCACAGCCCCGCCAAAGTTTGCGGCCATTTCGCCGAGGGTGGGAAGCGGCGGTTCCTGCTTTTTCAGTTCTTCGATATGCCGCTCATAATCAGCCCACACAGCGTCCGCGAGCGCGGTAGCATCCGGGAGTAACGCGACCATGCGTTCCCAGAATGAAAGCAGGTTTCCGTGGCCGCACGCGGCGAAATCCTCGCGCATGGTGGCGCGTTCCGGCAGGCAACCACAAAGCGAACGCATTTTTTCCCGCACATCGGGAATCTGCGAAGCCCGAAGCGTAAGAGCATATTTTATCTTATCGAGCTTTTCTGAGTTCATGCACTCACCCCACATAGACGCAATCGCAATTCTCGCCCGCAGGCGCTTCCCATGCGGGACAACAGCAGCAACCCGTGCCATCATCGTAACTGCCGCACCGATGCCCGTCTTCACCGGGGCAGCAGCCTTTTGATGCGCAGCACCCCGGTGTATTGCCATGCTCGCTCCCCTGGCATTCGCAGCAACCGCAATCCTCGGGCAAATCCACTGTTTGAATAACGCCCATATCAATAGCTGTAGCTGAAGGTGACGGTCATGGAATCGCAGTCGATGGATGCAGAGAGGCTGTCGAGCGCCGTGCGGATTGAATCGTCAATGTAGCTGTCCAATTCTTCACCCCCATAGGAGATGCTGTCGGCTGAAAGGGAGGAGCACGTGATGTCGCCGCTTACGTCCAAATCGCCGCTGATGCTTCCATCGCCTGAAACATCAAAATCCCCGGTAATATCCAGATCGCCGCCAATGGTAACGTCCCCGGTGGTATCAATAGTATCCGTCTCCAGCGAACCACTCGCTCCCAAATCAAGGTCGCCGTCCGAGAGAACAGCACTGCCCACGGTGATCGAACCGCTGTCACCAATCTCAATCGTGCCATCGTCGCCAAGGTCAAGATCACCATCGGATAGCACGGACTTTCCGACAGTGATTGAGCCTTCATCGCCAATCTCGATAGTGCCGTCCTTGGGCATTTGCAGGTCGCCATCAGTAAGTGCTGTCACGTCTCCACCCGAACTGGTGATGGTGAAACTGTTGGAATCCATCACCGTCTTGTTGCCATCATCGTCATCAAACTCGATACTGTCGGCATACCAAGAGGAAGTGTCATTGCTATCATTCTTCAGATCAAATCCCGGCCCGTTGTCGAGATTGATGCTTAGACTATTGCCCTCACCGTCATCCAGTAACAACTCCGGCATGTCTGCAATGTTGAGGCTGATACTGGCAGTGCCATCAGTCAGATAGACTTCCGGCCCATCAGACAGGTTCATGTTCACTTCGTTGCTGGAATCATCCTGCAACTGCACAATTGGCATGTCCGTGATGTTGATGTCGATGCTGTTCCCGCTGGAATCATCATCGGTCAGCAATACTTGAGGACCATCATCCAAAGTGAGGCTAACCTGATTGCCTGTGTGATCCTCAGTGTCATCAAGCTGGATGGCAGGCATGTCGTTGATGTTCACGGTAATCTCGTTACCAGTGCCGTCCTGAAGATAAACTTCAGGGCCATCCTCGATGTTCAGGTTCACCTGATTGGCATTATCCTCATCCTCACCATCATCGCATAAAAGGATGATAGGGTAGTCCGCCCATTGGATGTAAACTTCGTTCTGCCCTGCATCTCCGGTGTAGGTAAAGCAGAGCATATCGTTGGACTGGTCATCGTCGCCAACCAGCAGGGACATCGCGCTCGCGGTATCGTCGTTCGGGTCTTGAACTTCAATCTCCAACCAGCCAATCGGTGCAGCATCTTCTCCCACAAATGACGCGGTTCCGCTTCCAAACCATACATTGTAACCATCATCGAAATTGCCATCCCCTTGCATCCACTCCGGTAAAACGTCAGCAGAAGGGTAGGCTGTTGGAACCATACAGTCTATTACCACTCCGTTTCCATCCTCCTCCATTGCACCGACCATTTGCAAATGGGTGCGCACGCGTTGGTCAATGATGGGGTTGCCATCCTTGTCTGCCGTGATCTCCGCAATGACGATTCGGGCATGCGTCTGCGTGGGTGGATCGTCGCCATCCGATTCAACCTCGCCATCGCCGAAATCATCTCCGTTGCTATAAGATTTGATGCTCGCGGTGTAACTGTCAGGCCAATCGTCCCACTCGATCTCCAGCCATACGAGATCATCCTCGCCATTCCATGTCACCCAACCGTCATCGCCGTCTATCAAACCGGAAATCTCCACGTTGTCCTCGTGATCCGGCGAAGCGAGCAACAAGGAATTGTAGGTCACACCGAATTCCTGCTCATCTGGATTATCCGGGTTGCTGCGGATTTTTACCTTGAACGGAAACTCATCTTCCGAAGATGCAAACTCCCACGGTGTTTTTACATCCGTCTCTTCATTGATTTCATCTCCACTGCCATCATCTGCCGTCGCAGGCGCATTTGATGGAATCGCCACCATAATATCCAATCCAGGCTCGTCAGCATCCTGCGTGGTGACGGCGGGTAAAATGATGAGATTGGTTTTGAGAATCTGGACGATTTTAACCCGAGTGCCGTCGTTATCTTCGATAATCAATCCGACGCGCGGATCGTTCTCCGGGTCGGTCGCTTCCGCAACGATCTGGTGGTAATATTCCTGATACGGATCGCCGTCGGTATTGATCTCGATTGGGTCGGGGTAATACTGCCAGTCATCGCCACCCACGGAGCCATACATCAGGTCGATTGATGTCAGGTTCTGATCTTGATCAAACGTAAACTGAAGCCAGATTTTATCGCCAATGGCGGGAAGATCAAAATCCCCATCGGTTTCATCGTCGTTTAATAAACCCCACTCCGAATTGTCCTCTTCGTAAGCATCCTTATCAGCAGCATTGATGACATGGCTGTCTGAAATCACGCCAATGGTGGGGCTATCGCCGGTATCCTTATCTCCCCCGGAAACCTGAATGACCTGAAATGGAAAGCGTGGCAAGGTAACATTCCGTTGCGGTGTTTTATCCACGGCAAGCGTGGTGCCGCTCGGGGTGCGGGTAACACGGACACCGCTACCGGGATTGACTTGGGCCGCGCGAACGAAATCAATTAGCGCGTTCCAATCGCTGGCCTTGATCGGATCGCCCGGCTTAACTTTGGAAGGAAGCGCCATGCGTTATGCCTTGCTGTAAATTTCCGGATCCCAACCGCCCGCGCCGCTCGCTCGGTATTCACAGGTGACTTTCCACGACGATGTGCCAACCTTTTCACCATCCACACCGACAAGGAGCCAGTTCCGGTTATCTGGCAATGATGGAGCACCCGGCGGAGTTTGAATGCGTCCGATGCCGTCCATACTTGGTTCTGCCTGGCCTTCCTGGGTCACGCGCATAGTGACGGTGCCGAGGAGATAATCGTCCACTCCCCGGTTCCGGTAAGCGTAATACTTTTTCATCCCATCGCTGGCATCGTCGCAGTCCGGTTTCCATCCGCCCAATTCCAGGTCTTTGGGATCGGCTTCCCAAAGTTTCCATTTCTTCCATTCATCTGCCTCGATAGTGTAATCCCCGTCGGGGCCAAACATCGGGTGCGTGCCAATCGGTTCCTGACTGGTGCTACCAGTAACAGTGTAGGTGGCTTCGGCAGTACCAGTGAGCAGCGTGTAATGCAGCACATACTTGCCGTCCTCGTGGGTTTTCTGAATATTCTTCGCGCCAGATGGAACATCGGGATACGCTTGGAAACTCTCCACGGTATAGGAGGTTTCCTCGCCCTGCTGGGGCGTCCATGCGATTGACTCTGCGCTTTGAACGGGATCGGTCATGCGAATGCTGCGGTGAGTGGGGTGCAATTCAGCCCGCCGGTTTTAGGGGCCGTGTTGCGCGCGATGGTTTGAAGAAGCGAGGTGTGTCTGCGGTTTTCCTGGAGAACCGGATCGACTGAACCGCCGCCAACGGAAACGCCGCCCCCGCCGATTTTGTAAAGGCTCTGGACAAACGCCGCGCCCATCTTGCGTTTCGGCTCTTCAGTCATGTCGTCAGTAGGTTCTTGCTGGCCGGGCTTGTGTTCCTGCTCGTATTTGTCCGCCGCAGCCTTGTTTGCTTCCATGGCGGCGTAGGTGGAGTCAATGGCGTCCCCCATTTCTTTCTCCCGGTCGGCGGTGTCGAACACCTTCGGCGCGGATGCATAACCTTTGGCGAAGGCATCGCCGATATTTTTCAAAGCATCGCTCGCCCGCTGCTTAATCGCGTCCACGGCAGGCGAGAGCCTGTCGGCACCCGCGTCCCGGTTTTTCTGCCCACGTTCCCTGATCTTGTTTGCTTCAACGCTGATCGCCTGAGCCCCCTTGCCAATCTTCTCACCAACGAGCGGAATACCCTTCATTTTTTCCAGCAGGAGCGCGATGCCATCCAGAAGGAAGGCGATGAAGCCTTCTGCAATGCCCATGATGCTGTCGCCGAGTCCTACCCAGAAATCCGCCGTGGTCGCGATTTGAAAAACAGTGATGGCGTTCTTGAAACATTCGATGATGTATTGCCCGAATGCGTAAACGCAGCCGATGAGCGCCGCCTCCAGAAAATTCACCGCGTTTTCAAACGAGATAATGATCGAGTCGCCCAGGATGGTGCCAATATTCCCCGAACTAAACGCAGTGACCATGAACGCAATCACATCGCCGATCTGTTCTCCAATTTTCGAGAAGTCCATCGCCGCGAAAGCGTCCATCAACGGTTTGATGGCGGGCGCAATCTCCGCCGCCATGCCGACGAAGAAGCCCTGGAGCTTGACGCCAACCGCGTTAAGCTTGGTGGTGATGTCGTGAAAAATCGCCGAGTTGTCGTCAAGAATCTGCGCCTGGTTGCCGATCATCTTTGCCGCCTCGTCCATCGCTCCCGAGTTGGCGAACATCGACAACATCGCCTGGCCGTTGCGCCCAAATAGCTGCATCGCATACGCGCTGCGTTCGGTCGGGTTCTGAATCCGCATAAGCGCATCGCCGATGGTTTTCACCTGCTCGGTGGCGCTCATGTTGCCGAGCGCTTTCACGTTCACTCCGAGCTTGCGGAATGCTTCGCCATCGCCGGTGGACGCCGCGCTGACAATCGCCTTGCGGAGTTTGGCGACGGACGGCCCGACTTTTTCGGCCTCAATGCCGTTTTCCTCGAATGCCTGCTTCAGCACCCTGAGATCCTTGACAGTGCCGCCGGTGGCGTTTGAGAGATTGTTCAGTTCGTTGCCGACATCGAATGCTTTTTTGAGTCCGATAACTACCGCTGACGAGCTAATGGCCGCGAATGCCCCCGCGACAATTTCCTTGGTGCCAATGACCGAACTGTGCAATTCCTTGAGACTGTTCTGCGCGCTTTTGACGCCGCCGCTGAACAGCCCTGTCTTGAGAATCAATTCCGAGATGATGTTGCTCATCGCCGGAATCCAGCAGCCTTGGCTGCGCGCTCCTGTTGATTTTTCAACTGTCGGTCCATTGCTCCCGCCCGCTTGTCAAGCGCAGCCTGTACGCGCCGGGTCAAGTCTTTGACCTCGCCTGCGAATCGGATCGCGTTGGTAATTGTGATTTTGCATTGCGCAAGAGTGAAACTCATCGAAATCCGTCCGCCCCCAGTTCCGTGCCTGGCCGCCCAGTCGGGCACTTTGCATCCGAGCTTTTTTCCGGCTGCGTTCCATCCGCTCGCAAGGATGCCAACACGCGCAATAACGCTTTTGATGTATGCCTGTAAATCGACGACGCGGAATTTCTCAGCATACGGGAGTGTGATGCTCACGCGTCCGTCACGCCCACGGTATTTCTTGTGCAGCTTCGCCGGATCGGCGATTGCCGACTTCGTGCCGGAGCGGGCACCGCGCATGATCTTTTTGATGTCGCCCGCGATGGCTTTTTCACCAAGTTTCCGCTGCTGCTTGTAGTTCTGGTTCGGCGGCGTGATCAGAATGACGTCGTTCACGAAAAGCCGCGCCTGATTTTTGATCACCGCTTCATTGCTTTTGCGGGAACCGGCGGCAAACGCCTTGAGCGCCTTTACGAAGGCTTTATCGTCTATTTTCAGGTCTGCGCTCATTCAACTCCTTCCTCGTCAAAATCACGGGCTAAAACGTCCTCCAAATGTTCAATCTGCGCTTTCCCATCCCGCATCGGCTTTACCGTCCAGCAATTCATCGCCCTCAGCGCGCAATGGTTGTATTGGAGTGCCTCACTCAGGGCCAATTCCCAGAGAATAAAATCCCGCGGCCAGCCCGTTTCTCGCGCCAGGGCAAACACGCGCGAAGCCGTCTGCCCCGGCTCTAGGAGTTTGGGGGCGCATCCTCCGGTTTATCGCCCGGCTTGGATTGCACTTCGACATAGGCCGCGCCCGCTTCAGCCATGACGCGCTGAATTTCCTGCACGGCTTCCGGGATTGCGTGCAACGGCAAGTCCATGGAGAACGGCAACACGTATTCGTCGTAGAAGTTCGGCGACTGAATGGCTTTCAATACGGTCTGAACCGGCTGCGATTGGATGTAAAGGAACGCAATGATCTGCCGCTGCTTTTCCTCGTCGTCCAGTTCACCCATCTTCGCGTCGCCGGTTATCATGGAGAGCTTGATCCGCCTGCAGATGCTCAGGCTGCCGAGCGAGAATGGGCGCAGTTTCAGCCCAAGAACATCCGATTCGCTCGGGTTGGTGAATGGTGCTTCGAGTGGGTCGTTCATAGGAGTGCCAGAATTTTGTCCCGTGTAGCCGCATCACACCCCTGCGGGATGAAAGCGATTTTGTTTCCGCGCCGCACCATCAGCAGCGCCTTATTAAGTTTGATCTTGTCCCGGAGCCGCTGGTTGGTTTCGTGCATCCACGCCATGTAGGCGATGGGATGATGCGGATTATCGATGCGCCATTGCGTGTCCCTGAACCGATGCACGAATTCCGTCGTGGAAATCCGTTCCGGCTCGAACTCCGGCAGAAATTCCACTTCGCAATCTTTCAGGCACCAGATGGTCTGGCGCTTAACGTCGTCGCCCGAGCCTTCGAGCGTCTGGATGAACGGCTGATCTTCCGAGAGTTGGATGCCACTGGTGGTCGCTGCCGCAACAAGCCCTGTGTTGGGGCTTTTCAACGGCGGGAGATCGTCTTTGAGAACGTGGAGATTACGTTCGATGGGTTTGTGATCGTTCATTGGGATGGATAAAATTGGGCAGATTTAGGCCGTTTTTGGGTAATTTTGGTAAAAAGCTATGCGTTCGGGTAGTTCGTCCCGGAATACTCGAAACTCTCGAAATCGTCGTTTTTCTGGGAATGCTTTACCTTCAAGATGAGCGTAGTGCCGCCTTTGATAGCGTTGATCCCCGCCGCGCCGATGCCCACGGCAACCGTGGGAGAACCGCGCCCTTTCACGGAAAACTCGATGAGCGGATCAAAGGTCTGCCCTTGGCCGAAGGTGCCGTTCGACGCTTTGATGGTCTTTTCCTCCAGCTTGGTTTCCCACTCGACCGTTTCGAGCAGGGCGGCTGTCGCTTGAGTAATACCGATGTCTGCGGGTCCAGCGGGCATATTTAAGAGGTAGTAGCAAGCGACGTGTATTTGACGCCGGTTTGTTCAAAGGTTGGGAAATCGTCATTGGATTCGCTGTTCTTCAGCGAAGTAACCGCGACCTTGCCCTCCGTCAGGGGCGCGGCGGCAAGCACGGTGGTCATGTCCAATCCCTTACCCTTAATGGTGACGGTGGTCTTGATGACTTTACCCGGCACGGCGCGGCAGGTCGTGCCGGACTGATCCTTGATGGTTTTCGCCTCGACCTCGTCCTCGGAACTGGATTCTTCCACGACACCGCCAGTGGGCGGGGTGAGGCCGAAATTGCTGGTGACTCCAAAAGCTGCGGGCATGGATGCGTGGGTTACGCATCCGGCGACATGTCAACTCGCCTTATTGTCGTTTTGGACATTACCGAGCGCCGCCTTTGCGAAGGATGCCCCTGCAGCGTGGATATTTGGAGCAGCCCCAAAAAGGCTCGAAATCTCCCGTCCTCCACACCATCGGCGATTCGCATTTTGGGCAGTGGTGCACTGTGCAGTTTAGCACCTCCTCCAAAACATCCTTGGGAAGAACACTCGCTGCTCTTGACGCCAATTGAAGGCCGTCGGCTAAAGTGATCTGGTGCTGGGCTGCTAATTCTGCAGCGGGGGTAGTCCAGCCTTTGAGAGTATAGATTGCTCCAGCCGTTACCTGGAAATGCGCCATGCTTCCCAACATTTCACGAACGATTTTTTCTTTGATGTCCCAAGTTTTCCAATGCTTGCATTGGATTAAGCTCCTGACGCCATCGCGGGTTGCAATCAAATCCACTCCGCCGTCAGGGTGTGCTCCTCCTTTGCGCTCGATATCGTAACCTTCGGATTGCAGCAGAACCGCACAAAACTTCTCAAACTGGTACCAATCGATTTCTCTTAACGCCTCTAGTATTGACTCAGCGTTCGAAAAGCACTGAGGTTTTGATGTCCCGGACTGAACATTGAATGTCGTGTATTTTGATGCTTCAGAAGGGGCGGGAAATTCGGGAATCTCCCAATTACCCGAACCTGCCTGATGTCTTTTTTGCAAGTATCCCACCAGATACAATGCGCCCAAAATCAGAACCGATAGAGCAATGGCGCCTCCTACCACAATACCTATGGCTTCCGGAATCTTATGGAGACCACCCATTGAAATGGCAACGAGGACAACGACAGCCACAGCAATCTTTACAAAAGCTTCGCTGTTATCGCCTCCGGATTTTCTTTTGCGCGGCATACTTGGCTAGTTTAGCGCTCAATCTTCTCCCGCAACCATCTTTAGCACAAGGAGATTAAATACTACAGATTCGCAGCTCAAACCTGAGTCTCAACTCCTGCCACAAATTCGATTTCTGCAACCCACCGGCTGTGTTCCAATGAAGTCTGCGATTTCCGGACGAAGTAGCCGTTCAATTCCATGCCATTGAGACGCATGCCCTCAACAACCGAGTCACGATTTTCCAACCAAGCCCGAACGGCATTGATCCGCGCATCGTGTGCTTCCCGATTCTTATCGAAAGCTGGGGTTTCAAGCCGGAACACAACGGTGGCTTTCCAGAGTGGTCCCACGGCGTGTTCGCAATCAGGGCAATGGACAATGATGGATGCGCCTTCAACGGTGTTTTCGTCGCCTGACACACCCGTATGTTGCTCAACACCCATCAATTCCGGCAGGGAGGAAACGGCAGCAAGAAATGCGGTTTCGATGGCCGTGTTCATTTGACCTGCACTGTGAGCGTGACCATCGGATAAGCGGGCGATTCGCTGACCTTTGAAATCCGGTAGGTTTTGCTGTCGAATTGAATTGCTTCGTTCACCTTCGGGCGAGCCTTGCCAAGAGCTGCCTTCGCGATCTTGACGGTGAAATCGTATTCCTCGCTGAACCCGCCAATTTGCAGAATGTTCGAGGATTCAATGCTCGTGATGATCGCGCGGTAGGCGCGACCATTCCAGACCACCGGCTCGCCAATCTCAGCAACAATTTCGGCGAGGTCGGCGGCTTTTTCTGATTTGAGGCTCACCTCGGTAGTGATGTGTCAACAGGCTAAACCGACCCCGCTCAAGCAGAGGCTTGAAATCAGTAATCGTTTACCATATTTCTTACCAACATCAGCCCCTCAACCCGATGAGCATCATAATTTCAAAAGAAGGACGCAACGCCCAGAAACTCGTTCGCACCGTCATAGAAAAGGAGGACTATTTGCAGCAATACATCTACAACAACCCTGACTGTATTCCATTGGATGAGTTAAAAGATGATCTGCGGCTTCTTGTTCTGACGCGAGAGTTTGATACGCCGAGTGGACCTATCGACGCCCTTGGCGTGGATGCTGACGGTGAAATCTATATCATCGAGACGAAACTCTACAAAAACCCGGACAAGCGGAAGGTTATTGCGCAAATGCTCGATTATGGAGCGGCGGTTTGGAGTGCTCCAAAAAGCATCGTCGAGCGAGCAAATGAAACGGACTGGAGAACCCGTCTCCTTGAATTTTTGGAAAACGATGAAAGTGCCGTGGCTGCGCATCTGGAAGCCCTTGAGCAAAACGCGATTGCAGGACGTTTCCGATTTGTGGTGCTCATGGATCGGCTTGATGATCGTCTGAAAACGCTGATCTCTTTTGTAAATGAACACAGCGCATTTAAGGTATTGGGCGTAGAGTTGGATTTTTACCAACACGCTGGTTTCGAGATTATCATTCCAAAATTGTTTGGAGCAGAAAGCGCGAATGAACCTTCGTCGGCGGGAACTGGGCGAGGTGGCCAAAAGCGAAAATGGGATGAATCTGAATTTTTTGCTGACGCAGAGCAGCGTTCTGACGTCAATACATCCATCGAGCAATTACGTGAACTATTCTGCTGGTGCCAAACTCATGCAGCCAAAATCAGTTGGGGAAGCGGCAAAACAGGCAGCTTCACTCCAAGATTTAACGATCTAGGTGCAAAGTCGATTTTTTCTGTTTATTCAGATGGCAGATTGGAACTGAAGTTTGCAGAGATGTCTGAAGAATATGCCCAGAAGCTCGGGTCATTGCTGCAAAATGATAGCCTCTTTGATTTGCCAGGTGATTACCCCAAAAGATTTATTAACATCGGGATTGCCAAATGGAGCCCGGTTCTCGGCAGGATATTGGAATTAGTAGAGAAATCGTTAATTTCCTCGTCTTAATCCCAAAAACCCCCGCGCCTTTTCTGACGCGAGGGCTTTGATGACGTTTTGGAGCGTAAGGTTACGGCGACACAATCCGCTGGATGCCCTCAGGGATCGCAGGCGCGAACCCATAGAGGCATTCCAGAGTGATGAAAATCCGGTTGCTCTGGATCTCCGTGAAGCGGAGGTATCCAAAGGTGAGCCCTGTCTCCGGATCGGTCACCGCTCCCGCTTCGTCATAGTTGGCCACCGGCACCAGGTAGCGCATCGCCATCGCCATGCCGCTCGGGTGTGATGCAAAGCCGACGAGTTTCTCGCCGTTGTCAGGCAGGATCACCGTTTCAAACATGTCGAACCCGGCAAGGCGGCGAATCTGCGCCTCAATAATACCCGGTGCAGCAACCGGGATCATGAAGCTCTTGGCCACGGTGTCGTCGGCAAGCAAGTTGGTGTAATAGGCTCCGTCGAGCACGAGGGAACGGTCGGTTACCGGCATTTTTACCTCACTGCAAGCCTCCCGGATGCCCAGCACTGTTTTGTAGTTGAAATTGGCTGCGGCAACGGCAGGAATCCCAGGGGCACCGTAGTTTGCGTTGGTGATCGCGGAAAAAACGTCCTGCAATACATCCTGGGCAAGTTGTTTCGCCGCACTCGACACGAGCGTATCCAGGACATTGAGAGCCGTGGAAGCCGCTTCGCGAGCCGTTACGTGAATGGTCTTGAATTTATGGCGGTTCAATTGCACGGGAACCACCGTGACCGTGGAATCGGCCGGGTTGGTGTATGTGCCCGCGAAATCGCTCGACTGCGAAGGAGCACCCACGACCGGCACACGCACAGTATCGAGTTTGTCAGCCGGTTCAGGAGAGAAGTTGGTGGAAAATGCGCGCAGCGGCAGGAGCGAAGCCAGGAACGGCTGAAGCGCGTTTTGCGCGACCTTGATGTCACTGACATTTGTAAGCGTGTTGGCCATGGGAGTGGGTTATTGCTGGGAGTTGGTGTTGCTGTTCAGAATGAGCGCCTGCTGTTGCGCGGTGAGTGAGCGCCAGAAAATGGTCTGTTCCTTCGGATCGTTGATCGCCTTGAACCGGGCGACCAAGTCGTCGGTCTGACGGTCGCCTTTCGCTGTAACCAGTGCGGGAGCTTGCGAACCGGTGGAGGCCACGATCTCGGCGGCGCGTTTGGAGGCGCGGGCTTCGATGTCTTGCTCGCGGGACTCCAAATCCTTGGTACGGGCGACGAGTTCACCGAGCCGGGCTTCCGCATCGCCCTTCTGTTTCGTGAGCGATTCGATGGATTGCCGCGCGGTGAGCAGATCGGCGTCAAGCCGTTCATTCTGGGCTTGAAGTTCCGTGACCTGGAGCGTCAGCGTTTCGGTTTTTGCAGACGCTTCCGCCAGGAGATTCGCGCCAGCCTGGGCATCAGCTTCGAGTGCCTTCACTCGCTTCTGTGCCTGATCAAGTTGTTCGTCAATGGTGAGCATGATGTCCGTGCCGTGATGTCAACTTGCCGGGGAGACGACGTGCCGGTTCTGGAGTTTCGCAAGCACCGCATCGCGATCTGGAACCACGGCGCAAATGAGAGAGTTGTTGACCGACTTACGTGCCGAGAATGTCTGGCCTTCCATGGCGTCTGCCGGGATTTTCCTCCCGCGCGCCAGCACAGCAGTCCGGAAATCAGCGGCGATTTCCTCCACGTCGGATTGAATCAAGGCGCGTTGTTCATCGGTGAGCGACACACCGGGCGTTCCGGCACTCTTGAATTTTCCGGCGGCGAAAACTTCGACCTTGATTCCATCGTTGCGCAACGATTCAGAGCGATCCACGACTGGCATCAGCACGCCGATGGAACCGATGCGCGCGCTCGGGGTGGCGTAGATCGCATCGCTTTGTGAAGCCGCCCAGTAAGCCGCGCTGCAAAGCTGTCCCGCTGTGAATGCATAAGTGTATTTCTGCGCGGAAAGATCGGCGATGGCCTGTGCCAGTTCCGGCGTGCCGCTGACCGTTCCGCCTGGTGAATCGAAATCGAGTAATACTGCCTGCACGTCAGGCCGGGACTGTGCTTCACGGACTGCGGCAATCACTTCATCAGTGTCCGTGGCGCCGAAAATCAGCCGGGCGATAATGTCCGGCTTGCGCATGATCGGGCCTTCGATGTCGATGATGCCCACGCCGTCCTCAACGGTGAGCAATGGCGAATCGGGTTCAGGACAAAGTTGCGGAGGTGGCGAATTGAAAAACGATTGCACGGCGCTCACCAGCGCAGCATGAGCCTCCGGTGTGATGAGCCAGGGTTGTTGGAGAAAGAGAGCTTCAGCGGGTTTCACGCACCTGCCGGGGTGTCAACGAGCACTCTATCCGGGTTGCCTGATTCCGTTGATAGCAGGCGGGTCTTCCGGTTCGCCGACCACAGGCGTTGCATCCGTGCCGCCGGTTGGTTTCCACAGGAGTTCGAGCGGCACGTCATACTTCTTCGCCAGATCGAGGAGAAACCTGGCATTTTGCGCGCGAATTTCCGCTTGTTCCTCAAAATCAAGCCCCAGTTCGGCATACGATTCCTCCAGAGTTTTGAGCCCCATTTCCACATCAGCGCGATTCTGCTGCGCTTCGCGTCCTGCATCCACAGTCACCCTGGCAGGTTTCTGGAAACGAACCTTCCACCAGCCGGTGATGGCAGGCAATGCGCCCGTAGCAATGGCATCTCCAATCACATAAGCCCAAACGGGACGAAGAAGGCGTTGTGTCAGGGTCAACTGCCGATAGGAAAAACGGCGGCCAGCTTTTGCCACGACAAGTCGCACGCCAGCCCCGCCGATGCTGCTGGAATCCGCCGCAAACTCATACGGAAGCACGCCAAGCGCGGAATCCCGCCGCAGATGATCCAAAAATCCGGTGAATGTCGGGCTTGGCCGATTGGATTGAAAACTTTCGAGAGATTCATCCGGCTTGAGCGCCACGAGTTTTCCGCCGATGATGCGTTGCAACGCCGAGGGATCGCTTGGTTCATCATCGACCCTTTGGTCTGTGCGCAGCGAAAAATCCCCGCTTTCATCAAGTTCGCCCCTGGCAGTCTTGAGTATGCGTGCAACATCCGAATTGTCTTTGACGGCATGTTTTTCGAGCGCAAGCAATTCGATCTCGTCGAGTACATGATTGATCGAGTGCTGGATGGTTGCCGCATGTCGCACGGCGCTGATGGATTCCGGTTCAAAAACATGCAGCACGCTTGAAGCCGGGAGATCGCGATAAGTCCCGTCATCAAGCAGCAGTCGATAAAACAACGGAGCGCCCACGGCATCCATGCCGATGCCGTCCACGGTTTCCGTGCCGCCCACCTCATCGCCGATCCGGTGCGACTCGATCAGTTGCAGCACCGGACGTTGCGCGGCGTCTCGTGTCTTAAGGATGAAGTATTCCCCGTCCACATCAATTCCGCGGCAGACGAGCGACTGGCATTCCGCAAAAGAAAACCGGCGTGTGATTTCGCATTGGGACGACCAGTTGGCGAAGTATTCTTCGGCGACGCGGTTCCAGTTCTGATCGGGCGATTGCGCCTGCGGTTTGATTCCATCGCCTGTTGAGTAAATCGCCATGTTGCCGACCAGCTCGCGAACGAACCCAGAGTTTTTTTGCAGGTAGCGGGAACGGCGAACCAGTTCCTTGCGAATACCGGGAGTCAGGTCTCGCTTGGCGTCTCCCGGCATGGCTCCAGGCACCCGGCTACGGCGCGGCGACCAGTTGGCGGACTCGTAAGGGCTATACCAGCCGAACGACAAAAAGCGGGAGGCGAGTTTTAAGAGACGGTTCATTTGTCCAGAAATGGCCATACCCGCGATTGAGCGACACGGCGGCGGCGTCCGTAGGTTTCAGGATCAAGCGTACGCAGCGCAAAGGCGCATTCCTCCAGCACTTCCTTCACCGGCATGGTGAACTGCTTTATTGCGGTGGAACCGCTGTCACCCCATTGCATGAGGGTTTTGCCCTCCAGAAGCATTTCTTTGGCTTTCGCCTGAATCTGGAGAACCTCGGCAACGGAAAAACCGACGATGAATAGACCCTGGGCCATACCGAGGGATGGGTGTCAACGGACATTGACCAATCTGCTATGTTACCTGCATGAGTCACTTTTGGGCAGATTGGGATCCTGTAACACATAATCCGCAAATCATTCGCAGAGACACCCGAATCTACTGGTCGCCTCAATCTGGGATGACTAAAGGCAACTGTGTGGGTACTTTTTTTGGCGAAAATCCTGGTTCAGGACAGGCATCCTCCGGGCTTCGTCACGTCGGACATGATGCTATTATTGATAGAATCAGAAAACCAGGTGATCCCACATTGCGTTTAATTCTGGATATTTGGCAACTCGCGATTCGTCATGGAAAGCCCACGCCAAAGGACGACGATTTTATCGAGGTATTAAATACCTATTATTTCCGTAATGGAACGAGTGGAGCTTCTTTGATTGCGTGGCGATCATGCGGAGGTGCTTCCATTCACAATCCTCCTCCTTCTTCCAATTCACAATTTGCCATCCTCGGATGGGGTGTGGGACACAGCTTAACTCCCGAGGCTAGCGCAGCAGTGAGCCTTCTTGCTGCTCATCCTCGGATCATCATTCCCGATAGCAAGGCACGTATTACGGTTATGCCTGGTCACAGTCTTGGAACTTCAACACTGGTTTCAGCTCCGGCGGCTCCAAGTTACATCTTAATGAGAAGCAAGCTTCTCTTGCCGATTTACAAGACAAGTGTGGCGAACGCTCTGTGAACGAGCTACGCGATAGGATTGCCCTTTGCCAGTCTCTCCCGGCAGTCCGCCAGCGTGAGGCCGATTTTCAATTGAAAATGCGGTTGATCCTCGATGCCTTGCCAGTCGCCGCCCCACTCAAGCCCGATACTCTTTCCGATCCACCCGGCTTTTGCGTAAAGGGGTGATTCTTCAATATAACGAATCCCATCGAAAATTCCGATGTCCCACGCGATGCCGAAATTGTGCCATGAGTAGCCGCCTCTGGCATTGGTGACAATTGGTCCAGCTTCGGTACGGCCTTGGGCATAAAGAGCATCCTGTTCCTCATAAGTGCGGGTGCCGCAGATGATCTTGAGCGGGATTCCGGCAGCGAGACACGACGTCATGAATTCACGCGCCTTGGCCTGCGCGGCGGGAAGCAGCGTGTTGATGTTGGATTCGGTGCGTGCGTCGAAAGTCATGGAAGCGGTCGGGGATGAAAAACCAAAAAGATGTAAAAGCCAATCAAACATGCCGTTATTGTGCAGAATCCGAAGTACGTGCCTTCGCAGCGGCATCATTCAGACCCACGGCGATACTTTCCACAATGGCAGCGGACTTCTCCTTACCCGCTGCATCCAGCGCGTTGCTAGCTACGGTTCCAAGCGATCCAGCCAATTGCTGCCACGCTGCGCCGTCGTTTGGACTCCAGATTTGCACAATCTTGGCCACGTCATCGGAATTGACGATGGTGGTTTCATTCTGCCGTAACCCCGTCGCTATGGAATCCAGAAAATCGGCTTTGAAATTTTTGTCTGCCTCATCCGTGGCCACGGAAATCAAGACCTGCTCGGCAACACTCAATGCGCGAGTGCCCACGACCGCCAGGGTATTGTCGATTTGGGATTGATGGGCATTGATCCAAGCACAGCCGGAAAGTGTGAATGCAGGAATCAGCGCAGCGAGAATCAGCGGAGTGATCTGCCGTGTTGGTGTCGGAGGTGGAGGCGTCTGATCATTCAGAACGGTTCCGCCCGTAACGCGCTTGTCCTTCGCTTGTGCAGCAAAGGTTCCGCCGGAAATCACCGCGATAATACCAGCGAAGCCAGTCACGTAACTACGCGCGATTTCCGGCAGAAACGCGACGAGACTTGGATTGATGGCAATGGCGGATGCGAGAACCGCGATCCAACCGCTCAGTGTGGTGCGCCAATTAGCGCCGAGTAGTTTGTTCATGCCTGCGGCGCGGCGTCAACTTTCGCGGCCAGAATTTGAACGTGAAATCCGGGGCTGGCGGCGTTTTCCATCCCAGTTTTCCCCGAGCGCGGGCGGTTGCGCACACAGGTGGTAGCAGACCACGGTTGGCAGGTGTCTTCGGTGGGAGAGCGGCCATTGCGCCGCGAACATCACGTCGTCATGCGCGGCGGTTCCGAGACTGTAGGGATACATCTTCTGGCATCTCGCGTGCCACAATTGAAAGAATCCGATTGGCACATAGCCGCGCAGCGGATCGACATACCGGGGAGAGAGAGGCCGATTATGACCCGGATTAAGAAACGCAGACCAGGAATGCTGCGGTTCGTGGGCAAGCCGCGCTTCCAGCGCATCCAGTTCGTTGAGCCCGATCACATCGACCCGATCCGCACCATAAATGCAGTTTTCGTCCAGATGGGTGTGATTGAAAAGGATGCGCCGGAAATTATCGGGGAGTAGAATGTCCGCATCGAGATGGAGCCGCCATCCGTGATACTGAAAGCGATCAAACCCGACATTTATCGCCGCGCCTTTGTTGAACCGGCGTCCGTTCTTGCGGAACAGATCGGTCTGCACGCAGATCGCACCGTGCTTGCGGGCGACCTCCTGCGTTTTTTTATCCTCATGCGACGTTACCACGATCATTGTGTCGAGGTTCGGATGATTACGGGCAAGCGTCTCATCGAGTACGTCATCGAAACCGATGCAGGAGGTTACGGCTTCGATGCGGAGGGATTCCGACGCAAAAAGTTCAGGCTGGGATGCGTATTGGTTCATGCGCCCGGCGCGGCGTCAACTCAGGCAACAAATTTCTATTTGAATTCTCGTGCCAACACGAGATTTGAAATCAAGACTGACTACCCGAATCCTCAGTTAAAGTTGTTTTTCCGCTATCCAAAGGCTTGCCGGACTCCACGCTTTCCCGTCCGACCAGTTTAAGCATGAACGCAGCGGCGATCTGCATGTTCTCGGCATCCCAGTAATGGTTGGGGCGTTTGCCGATCTGTTCCCAGAACCATTTTCCGTTCTTTTTCACCCGTTGCTCGCTTTCCATCTGCGCGAGATAGTCGTCGTCGATGTCGTCAGCCACTTCCCAGGTCGGACCTTGATTCGCATCCTGGTTGCGGCGCAACCGCGCGAGCGCATCCTTCACGTTGAGATTGCTCCAATAATGGACATTGCAGGATTTATTGTGACCGAGCGACACCTTCCGGCGTGGCGAATAAAACCGCTGTAAGCTCTGGCCTGCCTTGGTCTGATGCACAAACGTCAGCCGTTTGTCGCCAATGAGCGCAACCCATCCGCGTTTTGAGCACTCTCGATAGACGTCATAGGTCGCGTGACCGGCATCGAGAAACACAAGCTGTGGGTGGATGCTAAAACGTTCCTGCAAAGCGTCAATGTCGGTGTAGGAAAGAAGCTTTTCATTCCAGACCAGACGGGACGAACCGTTTGCGCTCCATGCGCGCACGACGGCAAAGAAGTGATCCATCTGCACGTCCACCGTGAGAAGGATGAGTTGAACGGAGATTTCGGAAGGATCATACGGGGCGGCAATAATCCGACCCTGCCGGGTGACTCCGGCGGTTTCCTCCCAGCTTTCCCCTTTCCGGTACCCGGTCTTGGTGATTTCGAGCTTGTAGTCCTCAACATAATCGCGCCACGGAAGGGCGAGGCGCTTTTGATAGAATTGCTGGAGCAACGTGAGATCGCCGCGCCGCGCCACATCTTTTGCGCGCAGATACAGCTCGGCCAATGCTCCCCAGCTCATCGTGGAGATCGAATTCCAATGAAAGCCAACATTCTCGCATGCGGCTCGCAGATTTTGGGGAACAAAACGTCCTGTCATATTCAACTCGCGCCGAGTGCGGTCCGTGTCCTCAAATTGCAACCCGCAGCCCTCGCAGCGCAGCGAAGCCGTGCGACGGACTTCACCAAAGTCCCACTGGCCGTTTTCATCGCGCGCCGATTTGGACCATTCGATGTTTTCCCATTTGAACGGCTGGCGCACTCCGCACGAGGGACAGGCAAACGTCCACTCGCGCATGTCGGTTGTCTCGAACTTGCAGTGCGTGTCGTCATTCTCCTCGCCGCCTTGGGACATAAACACGCATTTCCCCAGCCAGCCGAACGCAGTGACCCGCGCCTCCGCTTCCGCCATGTGCCCCACCGGCCAGCGCCATGTTTCATCCCCGAAAAGCCAGCGGATGGAGCGCCGCTGAAGGTTGGTTTTGTTGTGCGCGCCAAGCACCCAGAGCGACATGCCGTTGCGAAAGTGGATCGTGTTCTTGCGCCGTTTATGACGGTCACGAGGGAAAAGCGAACGCACAGCCTCGCATTCCTCGAAAAGCTTTTGTAGTCGGGATTCAGACTGGTCTTCCGCATCCTCGTCCGTCTGATCGAGCCAGAGAGTCGGCCCCGGCAGATTCGGGATGATATAGGAAAGCGCCAGTTCGCCCACACACGTCTTGCTGGACTGGATCGAGGCGATGATCGAAACAAGCCGGACTTTTGGATCAACAATGGCTTCGAGCGGCTCGCGAATCTGCGGCGAGTTTTCGGAGCGGAAGCGGCCTGGGATCGGCGAATACGGAATCGAGACGACGTGATCCTCAGCCCATGCCCATGGGGGTCGGCGGTCGGGCGGACGCCACGCCTCTTGCCAGATTTCAAGCAATTGCCCGTTCATGCGCCGTGGAGAATGGCAAGCACCTCGTCTATCGCCTTGCGGCATTCTTCCTGGATGCCGGTCGCATCGAGGCCGGAGAGAACCGGCGGCAACTCCTGCTCAAATTTGCGCCGCAAAAGCGAGGTTGCCTGGCCGACCAGCCGCGTCCAATCGGTTTTCACCTGCTCGACAGCCACGAACTCGCCCCGCCGAACGGACAGCCGGAACTCGCGATCCTCAACTTCGGCCAGCAGCTTGCGAGCCTTCAGCCGGGATTGTTCGTCGGTGGGGCCGACATCTCCGCCTTTAAGTCCGCGCCGTGTCATGAACTCCCGCCATGCCTGCACGTCATGGAGCCCGTTCGAGCGTGGCTTGGGCGCATCCTCGAATTTTTTCCAAGAGTTGACGGCTTGGCGACTGACACCGAGTACGATGGAAAGTTCGGCGTAATCCTTTGCAAACGGCGGCGTGTCGGACGGCGAACCGGATGCCAATGTTTGCAGCATTGCGCGTTCGGCGCGGCTGATCTTGCCGCCCGACTGCACCCGTTTGATGAGATTGGCGAAGTCCCGATTGAGAAGACGTTTTGCTACGTCCGCTGGAATGGCGTCCATTCCAACAGAGGCGCGTCAACTCTCTGGATCGTTGCGCAACGAGAACTCAGAGGTTGAGCGCCCATTTGTTATTCGGTGAAATATCGCTTCGACAAATATGAATAATAATTGGGAATAGGGGCCATATCCGGATCGATCCGTGCAAAAAGTTCCTGGTAGGTCATTGCCACGAAGGTTACCCCGTCATCAATGCGATCAGCAAAATCTTGAACCTCTATCCGATGCTCCGCCGCTTCCTCACATCCACTGTCAAACCAGATGTACCAAAGACGAGGCGACTGGCGAGTCGTGTATGCAAGCCCGAGCAGATGCTTCAGCAGTTGACCTGCGGATAGCCGCCGGTAGTTCACTGCGTGTCCAACCGCACTCGCCAACTCTTGGCAGAGCGGCAGACCGCAGGCCGACCATCGCTTCTTGCCGTTAGAAAAGTACTTATCCTCGAGAGGAGCGTGGCTTTTCTTGTCTCCATACGGCTCCGTGAACTTGCACTCGATCCCAAGAGGCTGAATCTGATCTCCGTCGAGCACGACATCGATGTGAGGTGGGATGCTGCTAAGCCCGTGATGATACTGCTGCTCGAAGCTAAGTGCATTCCCTCGAATCTTCGCCCCGAGAGCGTTGGCAAGCGGCCGTAGATCGGCACCGCGCCATGGGTCAAAGACGTTGTAGCTCAGGGCAGATGAAGAGCGCAACGAACTCATCTTGCCCGGCTTTCCATGGTGCCCTAGTTCTCCCCCGCGAGCCGCCTGAAAGTCGCTTCGTGTCTCTACAGATAGAGGACGAATAAGATTTGCCTCGACGGAGGGGGCGCGCGCACCTACGTGTCCTGACCATCGGCTCCGTGCCCACGCGTGTTGGGCTGCAATGATGTCTTTCAATGGCATGTGCTCAAAACTTTGGGCTTCATTCCTTGATAATCTGGCAAATGGCTTGCAGCCCGAACCCCTGCGGCATTGCGCGCTTTTGCTCCCAGTTTTGCAATGTACGCTTTGAGCACCCAAGCGCCACGGCAGCATCACGCTGACTGTAATTATGCCGTTTCCGGAAAGCGACCAACATGGTCGCAAACTTTTTGTGGGTCATCGGCAGGTTCTTGAGCACGGCCTTTGGCATATACGCTATCAACGCATATCGCCCCGCCGTCTGTCAAGATTGACAAGCGGCAAATGGACGTGAGTCTCAAAATCCATTGCGCCCATGATGCCCTGGTTGATCCGGCAAAGTTGCTGCCCAACCCGGTCAACCCGAACCAGCATAGCGCCCATCAGATCCAGCTTCTCGCTGCCATCATCCAGGAACAAGGCTGGCGCGCGCCGATCACCGTCAGCAACCGCAGCGGTCTGATTGTGCGTGGGCATGGCCGACTCGAAGCCGCCCTGCTCATGAGCGTCGAGGTGGTCCCTGTTGATTATCAAGATTACGAAAGCGAAGCGGAGGAACTGGCCGATCTGCTGGCCGACAACCGCCTCTCGGAACTGGCCGAACTGGACGAGGACGATTTGAAGCGTGTCATCGAATCCATCAGGGAAAGCGACCCGGCGTTCGACGTGGAACTCACTGGCTTCATGGAAGACGAAATTGCCCGGCTCTATGATGAAAAGCCCGAGGATGAGGTGGAAACGATCCCACGGATGGAATGCCAGGCGTTCGAACATCACGATTATCTGGTCTTCATGTTCCACGATCTCCGGGACTGGATGCTGATCCTGCAACTCCTGGGTGTGAAGGAAGTTGATTACTCAATCACTCGCAAAACCAAGAAAATCGGCATTGGTCGTGTAATCAGAGGCGAGCGGCTGATCCAACTCGCTAAACGCGCTCTTCAAAATGAACAAGCAACCACTCCACAACCCGGACTGGCCGGAATTGCTGCCCTTGAGCCTGCGCCTGGTCATCATGAGCCGCAGCCGACCACGGGCGATCACGAGCCACCGGCTATTCCCGACAGCAACACTGGTAATTCCTGAAAGCGAGGTTGAGGCGTACAGCCATGTTCCGCTTCCGGAGAAAATCACGATCCCGGATTCCGTGTCCGGGGTGAGTGCTGTGCGCAACTGGATCATCCATCGCTTTACGGAGGAAGCCATCGTCATGCTCGATGACGACATCTCGGCCTGTGTCTGCATGGTATCGTTGCGGTGCCGAAAACTGTCACCGGATGAAACGCTCGCAATGCTTGAAAACAGCGCCTACTGCGCGCGCGGAGCAGGGGCGCGATTGTTCGGCTGGCATCAGCGGAGCGACCCTCGTCTGTTGCAGCGCAACGATCCGTTCGGCATCAACCACTGGGTCGGCGGCGCGGTTGGTGTGATCGGCAAGGAGCCAAAGTGGGATGAACTGCTCAAATGCAAGTGCGACATCGACGCCTCCCTGACAGAACTAATGGTGAACCGGCTCGTCTGGAACGAAGCCCGCTTTTGTTTCGTCCAGGAACGGGACAAGAACCTTGGCGGCAACTCTCTTTTCCGAAGCGCGGAACGTATCGCAGCCGAGAAACGCTACCTCAAGAGCAAATGGAAAGCCCATATCCGGTTTGAGAATTACAAGAGTCAGGATCGTGTGGCCATCGACGCTACACGCCGCCAAAGCGTGAGCCTTGCCCAATAAGATTCGCACCCCCCTTTCTGATTGGGGGTGTGCGCTGTCAGCGTATAGACTACCCAGAGATGACAAAAATGGTGAAAAATACAGATGGACTCAGCGAAGCCCGGACGACGAGGCTTCAGGCATGGGAACATCATCTACTATTCCAATGGGAGGCCGGGACATGAGACTCCGGACTGTCAGGGGCTACGATTTCGGCGAAGTCAGTTCGGCCATGCAGAAGGCGCTCCGGCGCGGCGACGCCAAACTCGCCGGCTACTGGGCCATCGAGCTTTGGTCGAGTGGTTACGGCAATTATGTCTGGAAACGGCTGCTCACCGTGAGCGCCGAAGACTGCTGGGGAATTTTGACGCAGGAGATCAAGGCGTTGCACGACTCCTATTTCCATGTGAACAAAAACGTGCCGGCGGCTGAGGCCAAGGGGCGCATTTTCATAAGCAAAGCCGTGATTCTGCTTTCTCTGGCCAAAAAGAACCGCGATGCCGATCATTTGCAAAATTTCGTGTATGACCAGATGAAGGGACTCGACCCGGAGAAACTGGCGGCGGATTTGCGGAAAGCGCCCAAGTATGTGCCAATTCCTGACTACGCCTACGACTGCCACACACTCAAGGGTAAGAAGATGGGTAAAACGAAAGCGGATTTCTTCCGCGAAGAGCAGAAGGCGCTCAATCCTTTTATTCCGGGATTGTTCGATGATTTACTGTCTCGCTAACGAACGAAGCGCTTCAGTTAGCGAGAAGGTTCAATACTATGTCAAAGGCGTAATATCCCGTGTACCAAGCACCCTGATTAAAACGAAGGGCCGAAATATTATGGTTCTCGCACATGGATACTATCGCTTGTTGAATCGTTTCCGTCTTGTCGGTCGATCGGGCGATACCAATTTTTTCAACAATTTTTTGCACCCAAGTGTCAACGGGTTGGAGGCAAAATGCTGTATTGTTATCGACGCTCAAGTCGAACAAGGAAACAACATCGCGGAGGTAGAAAGCGGCAATTTTCGGCCCCACTTGCGTAATGCCATTTTTTGCTTTCCGAGCCTGTATCTCGTTGTAATGCGATTTAAGTTTTCCACCACGAATCAGGCCAACCGAATATGAAACAATATTCTTGTTTGGAATATTGCTCACAAATTCCAATGCGCTGACAATCATTTTCACGTCCCGCGCCTTTCCCACTTTACCCTTACCGATCTCCGCTGTGAGTTGCGAAGACACTTCTTTCCATCCATCTTCTTTCTGGGCTTTGAAATCTTTTGGAGCTTTAATTAGCGGCAAGATTACCTTGCGCGCAACTTCATAGACCCGAAGGGACACTTCGTCTCGACGCCCCTGTAAACAAGCTCGACACAGGAAAAAATCAAAAGCTTCCCACCAATCTTCCAAGAGTTTCACGGAATCGTATTTTGCCAAATGTTCGCGGCAATACCTGTCGCCGTTTGAAACTATGGCGTTGAGCAGTTTTTTGAGCACGGCGAATATTTTGCCGTTTCTTGACATCATTGCAAGCCAATGAGTGTCCATAACACCACTGCCGACAGATTAATTTTGCGCGCTTTGATCGAAGACGGTTTGCCAAGCAGGGCGGCGCACGAGAACTGGCCGATCCGCCAGCCATGGGAGTTTGCGCGGGCGATCTTCGATTGTGTCTATCAGTGTCAATACGAGCAAAAGCTCAACGAACCTGTGTTTGAAAACATCACCCGTGGCCGACTCAAACGAGCGCTTGCAATCGGCATGGACATCCAGAATCGCGGTCAGTCCGCCTTGAAGCAATTGCTCGAACAAAGTGCGTCAGTGCGAGCGACGGATTACAATAAGGGATCAACGGCATCCGCGGAATCGGAGAACGTCTATTCGTGATCGTGATCAGATCCAACGGCCAAAATTACCGCTTTCCTCGACACGTGCCTTCGCCTCTTTGAGGGAGTAGACATGATCGATGGTTGCATGAAGCAATGTGTAGAATTTGCTTTTGGTGAAACGTTCCTCGTGACCGTTGGAGGTTTCGACTACGAAATCTCCCATTTCCACCCAAGCATGGTGAATTTCCCTACCCTCGTCGATTCCTGTCAAAGGAGTGATCCTCCCATGGACGATCTTTACGTCGTTAGGACAGACGCCAAACGCGACCATTTCGTCAAACTCGACGGCAGCTTCATAAGATGATTTGTAACCGTCTCCGAACTCGCGTGCAGCCAGTCGGCCGTTGTTCACCAGACGAGTCTCTTCTGTAATCTCCACAGTGTCGTCGTCGGTGCGAGACGCACCGCATGTCCCGAGGAGGTAATTGTGGAATCCATCAGTGCATTGAGTGATAAACAACGCGTAGCGATGCTTCCTTGCAATTCGGTAAATGGTGTCAATCAGCCGCATGCCATCACTTTTTCCTCTCCAAGAGCTAGGAAAGGAGATGTTTGGGATGTGAAGTTGAGTTGAATGGTCCAGGATACCGACTCTTATCACGACACGTTCTGATACATCTTCGGCGCTTTCCCGGATGTTCAATTCAACGATGTCGTCATCTCCTCCCATGTAAAATTTCGCGCAATTTTGCAGATATGGGCGAAGGCGTTCGATGATGGCGTCTCGGAGTTCGTTTCGGATTTCTCTATTCATCTCAACATTCTAAAATGCTCTCTGCTCGTCGGTCAATCTGTGACACGCTTCCCAAAGTCGCCGTCGAGCCATGCTTTGAGCGACGGAAATTCTTTTAGGGCTTCCATTCTTTGCTGATTGGGCATGGCCGTTCGTATCAAATTCTGCGTGCGAAAGCAATCCGACTCAATTTCCGCGCCAACCGCACCCCTACCACGACAAATGGTGAAAAATATGGTGATCAAATCGGATGGACTCCGCGAGGACCGGTGGAAGAGGTTCAGACATGAAAACGCCAAAACCCCAATATGTCGGAACCTTCATCAAAGCCAGCGGTGAAGCCCGCACAATGCGCTTTGTAACGTCGGAACAAACCATTCGCAGCGGCGGTCTGATCACCGTGTTTGATGTGGAAAATCGTGGGCTCCGCAAATTCAACCTCGCCAAAATCATCGGCAGGCTGTCGGTCATCGCGCCCGACGGCCAGCTCTCTTTTTGCGCCTAATCTATACGTTGTCTGCGTATGCGCCATCCATTGACTTCGCTTCTCTCCCTGCTCTTGCACGCCATTTTTGCGAAGTGGCTCGCCGAGACCGGCGCGCTGCTTCGCAGCCTGAAAACCAACAAAAACCGAAAGGAAACACCACAATGAGTCCCATAGTAAAACCGATGCTCGCCGGGAAATGCGAGCGCCCACACTGTCTGCGCTTTCCCGTGTTCGCCACGCCAAAGCTCGACGGCATTCGCTGCCTGAAGATCAACAGTCGGGCGATGACCCGCTCCTTCAAGCCAGTCTCAAACCAGTTCACCCGCCGATGGATTGAAGCCAACCTGCCAGACGGTCTCGACGGGGAATTGATCGTCCGCAATGCCACGTTCAGTGAAACCGCCGGTCACATCGGTCGCGAGTCCGGCGAACCGGACTTCGAGTTCCATGTATTCGATTATGTTAACGAAGGCTGCGACGTTCCCTATGCTTGCCGGATGCAGGAACTGGCGCGGCTGCCGGAGTTTGAGCGGGTGGTGAAAGTCCTGCCCGTTGAGATTCGCAATATGACGGCGCTTGCGGCTTACGAGGAACGCTGTCTGGCCGAGGGATACGAGGGCGTGATGGTCAGGACACCAGACTCCCCTTACAAATGTGGACGTTCCACGGAGAACGAAGGATTCCTGCTGAAGATCAAGCGGTTCGAGGACGCCGAGGCCGTGGTGCTCGATTGCATTGAGGGAATGAGCAATCTCAATCCCGCCGAGAAAGACGCATTCGGGCGCACCAAGCGTTCCAGTTGCAAAGAGAACAAGGTCGGACGCGGCACGCTGGGAGCGTTCCTCGTGAGAGATGTCACCACGGGCATCGAGTTTCGCCTGAGCGGATTTGATCAGGAAACCGCCGCGAGCATCTGGGCGAACCGGGACGCTGTGATTGGGCGCATGGTGAAGTTTAAGCACCAGCCGAGCGGCGCGAAGGAAGCGCCCCGGTTCCCGAAGTTCATCGGGTTCAGGGAAGCGTGGGATTTGTGAACCGCCTCAACTTTCGCGCCAACCGCGTTTGCCCACGAAAAATGGTGAAAAATATGGTGATCAATACTGATGGACTCACGCGCAACTGGCGAACGAGGCTCAGGACAATGAAAGCAACCAATCCCAAAACAAAGCAAGCCGGTGAGCCGGTTTTTATTTGCGCAACCTATACGCAGACAGCGGATATATGAAAACCAAGTCACGCCCTCAAGATACCAAAGCCGCAGCCATCCGCTTCGGCATTGAACTCGAAACGAAAATCCCGCTTTCATGCGGCATAGAAGTCGGCGGTTATCACAGTGGCCGCCCCGTCCAAGGCGGTATCGACCTGGCCGGCTCCCGCGTCGCCGCGCCAAAGTTTATGGGCAGCACATGGCGGGCTGACCGGGACGGCTCCATTGTTTGCCAGCCGGGTGAGATGCCCTGTGAGTTTGTCTCGCCCATTCTCTACGGGGAAGATGGCGTTGAGCATCTATGCCGGTTTGTGGAATGGCTGAACGTGATCGGTGCCAAAGTGGATGCCTCGTGCGGAGTCCATATCACCGTGGGCATCGAATCGGTGATCGGTTCCAGCGATGCGGGCAAGGTGAGCGAGTTTGTGAGAAAGATTGCCCACATTGCGCAGTGGCACGCTCGCAGTCTCTACGGTCAAACGGGCAGCGGACGCCATCTGAACCGTTACAGCCATACGCTGGCGTCCGATGTCGCCAAGCACATGCGCACCATCGTCGCCACAAGCAGCGTGACCGACAAGGAACGCGCCGCCGTTGCCTGTGGACGCGGGATGGTGAATTTCCAAAAGATTTTCCGCCACGGGCCGACCTGGTATGCCGGAGCCATTGAGTTCAGGGTGTTCGCTGGCACGGTGAGCTTGAACAAAATTCTGCATCACTTGGCGACCGTGCTTGGACTCTGCCGCCGGGCATCGGAAGTCCAGTGCCTCGGCGCGTTCAAGAAGAACAAACTGCAAACCAAGCGCACGGCCTCTGCGGTGAGCGCGGTCGAGTTCCTCTGGGATTATCTCGGATGGAATGGGAGCAACCGCCCGGTTGCACTCGGAGTGTTCGGCCCGCTCCACCAGCGCCTTGAAACCTTCAAAGCCGAAGCGATGCGGCTTTGCCGCAAGTTCGACGAACGCTTCCCCGACGCCAGCCTGTGAATTCTCAATTCTAAAATCCTATGTGTGTAATCCTTGTTTGTCCGCCCAAAATCCGTCCCTCAGATGAAATCCTGCGCGCCTGCCACGAAGCCAACCCGCACGGAGCGGGCATGGCATGGCGGGAACGGAACCGAGTCTATTGGCACAAGAATCTGAAAGTTGGCCAACTCAGCCGCCTAATCCGTGATGTGAAAGGCGAGATCGTGATTCATTTCCGATGGGCAAGCGTCGGCGGCGTGAATCCGCGTCTCTGTCACCCATTCCCCGTGAGTCGCACTGCCGGTCTTGCTTTTCATGGAAAAACGAAAGCCGTGCTTTTCCACAATGGAACGTGGGGCGGCTGGGAGGAAGCGCTCGACCGTCTGGTGAGCCTCGGTGGCCATGACGACATCGACGGCCCGATGAGCGACACCCGCGCTGCGGCGGTGCTGGTTGATCATTTGGGGCAGCACGTTCTTGAAAAGCTGCCAGGGCGTTGGGTCGTGCTGGGCAACAAAGCGACCACGCTCTACGGCGAATGGGAGGAATTCAAAGGGATGCAGGTGAGCAATACGAATTTCGTTCACCGGCTTCCGGTGAAACAAAGTTTTTGGGGTAACTATCCGCTGTCTGCGGATAGAGGCGTGCAGGCTGCACGCGATGCATACGCGGCAAGGATGGGCCAGTTGTCGCTGATGTTCGCTCCGAAAGAGAAAACCACTGGTCTTGAAGGAGTATAAAAATGAAGTTGTTCAAGTTAATCGCAAGCAAGGCCGGGCGGATCGTCTTTGACGACCGTGTGCAGGCCGACAGTCCGCGCACGGCGCGTGAGCAGATGAAGTCCGTGCTCGGGCTGCAAAGCCTGACCGGAGTGGTCTATTCGATCACGGAAATCCCCGTCGAGTTGATCAAGGAACTGGTCAATGCACGGGTTGCGGAAGTGGTTCTCAGCCGGAACGGGCGTTCGGGCAATGTGAACTTGGAAGCGTTGATCGGTTCGGCGGTGACCGATGCCATCGGCGCGCGGCTGCGTCCCATCGAGCAGCGGCTCGGTGGGCTGGAATCAGCGGGACAATCCGGCACAACCCGCCGCCGGTTCGACGCCTTCCAACGCGAATCCACGCCCGCAAACGGGGCTGAAACTCCGGCACCGGAAACGCCTGCGGTGCCAGCCACGCCAGCCGCACGGACTCACCGCCCGCGCAAGGCACGGCAAATCAGCGGACGGACAGTCGCGGATGTGAACTGGGTGATGGTGCGCCGGTTTTACAGCCGGAACAAAAGCCCGAAGCAGACGGCGGCGCACTTCGATCTGTCGATCAACACGGTCAAAGCCCGCATCCGGAGGGAGAACTGGTAATGAGCGTTGCCATTCGCAAATACGGTGCGCGGTTTTTCGCTGTTTATGTGAACGGCGAATTGCTGGCGGTCACGGTCTATCGCAAAGGCGCGGTGGCCGTGGCCGCAAGGCTGCGCGAAATCGATTATCCAACCCTTCGCGTAGCGGAGAAAGGAGGATCGTATGCCAGCGGTCGCTGAACGAAAAATCAAACGCGCTCCGTCGCCGATGAGTTTCCGGCCTGCGATTCCCGATGATTTGATCGGGCAGGCCCGCGACGTGGCCAGGGCGCATGTGACAAAAGCCCGCCGTTTGCGCGACCAGCGCACGGGCAGTTGCAAGTTGCTGCTCTACGGGCCGCCGGGCGTGGGCAAGACCACGATTGCGGAGTTGGTGGCCGCTGAACTCACCGGCGGCATCCGCATGAGCGTCGAAGATTACAACGGGAAGGAAGTGACAGTCGATTTGGTGCGGCAGTGGATGGCGTCGCTGGCTTACGGCAGCCTGTTCAGCGATTGGTCGGTCAAGATCGTCAATGAACTCGACCGATGCACGAAGGACGCGCAGGACATTCTGTTGACCTATCTGGACAAGCTGCCGCCAGGCAAGGCGTTCATCGGCACAAGCAACCTTCAAATCGATCTGCTGACGGAACGGTTTCAGACACGGTTCCAGTCCGTGAAACTCGCCGCGCCTGACACCGATGAAATCGCCGGGTTCCTGATGCGCCGTTGGAAAACGCCGAAGGCAGTAGCTACGCAAATCGCCGTGGGCAGCGGCGGCTGCGTTAGAGCGGCGTTGGCCGATTTGGAAACGTGGATGGATTGGGAGGGAGCGCGATGAACACTATTCAACTTCTGCGCCAACCGAAGGCCGCTCCGAAAAATGGTGAAAAATATGGCGAGCAAATCGGATGGATTCAGTCGCGGAACTGCGAGAGGAAGGAAGCATGAAAAGGAGAACTCACCATGCCTGACCAAACTGAAACCATGCTCCCGCCCGACGCGGCGGTAATCGAAGACAACCGAAACCCGCGCCGCCGGGGAAACGGAAACGCTACGCCTGATCTGGGCGTGCTTGTCCAGCCGGAGCCGCATCATGCGCTCGAACGCCTCATCCTGCATGAGGAAGTCAGAACCGACATTCTCGCCGGTCTGCGCTCAATCCGTCACCGCGAACAGTTGGAAGCTGTCTGGAACATCAGCAGCATCCAGCCGCAGCGCGGACGGTGCATCCTCAACTTCTACGGCCCGCCGGGAACGGGCAAGACTCGCGCCGCCCTGGGCGTGGCGTTGCAGCTGGCCAAGCCGCTCTATCAGGTGGATTACAGCGCCGTGATTTCCAAGTATCTCGGAGATACGGCCAAGCACATCGCCGCCGCGTTCAATCAGGCGAAGGAGCATAACGCCGTGCTTTTCTTCGACGAAGCGGACTCGCTGCTTTCACGCCGCGTGAATTCCGGTGAAAGCTGCTCCACGTCCATCAATCAGAACCGCAACGTGCTGATGCAGGAACTCGACCGCTTCGACGGCGTGGTGATCGTCACCACGAACCTGTTCAGAAATTACGACCCGGCGTTGCTCCGGCGCATCCAGCGGCATATCCGCTTCCGGTTGCCCGATGCGGCCATGCGGGGCGAGTTGTTCGCCATGCATCTGCCCAACCTTGATCGTGTCCAGGCCGATCTTGCCGTTGTTGCTATTGAAGCGAAGGGACTGAGCGGTGGTGACATTCTGAATGTCTGCGTGAACTCGATCTACGCCGGTTCCACAGCGGAAGACCCGGCCCGCTGGAAAGTGACAGCCGCGATGCTGCTCAAGGAGATAGGTCAGGTGCGCAAGGCCAAGAACGATCACGCCGGAAAGAACGGAAGCAAGCAGCGTCACATCGGATTCAACAATGACTGAAAACTTTTTTGCCGTGACTATACGCTGTCTGCGTATGGATGCGGCGAACCAACAAAATACCGAAAGAAACCAATGAAAAAGACAAAGACAGAAACCGTAGTGCCAGCAGCACCCGCTGCCGCGCCAAAAGAACAAACCGCCGGGTTGAAGAAGTTCAACCTTGCCGGAATCGCCGCAAAGCCCTCCACGGGCAGAGTGGTGAAAACGTATCCCGTCATGCCTGACGCCGATGGGCAGGTGGCTGAACTCGTCACATCAATCCTCGACCGCGCCGCGCAGTTGGAGGCGCTGGAAGGAGCACTGGAACTGGACAAGAGCGAATTGATCGTTCTCGCCAAGCAGTTCTATTTCTCCCATTACAGCGGCCAGATGGCCGTGGCGTCGTCGGTTGAAGCCCGCGCTGGTGAAAAAGTAGTGCGCGTGGGATTCTCCAATTCCTATCGCGGCACGACCGATGATGCGGCCATCTTGCGCGTCTCAGGGGAAAAGGGAGCGAAATTCTTCAAGCAGAGCTTCGAGTTGAAGATCAAAGGTGACCTGATTCCCGAGGCCAGCGTGGAGCCGTTGATCGGGGAATTGCAGGAGTTGTTCGCCCATCACAATGCAGGCGCGGCACTGAGCGCCAAAGCTGTGTTCAAGCCGAACAAGGAATTTCACACGGCACGGCACACCCTGTTCACGCCGGACGAGAACTTCGCCATCGACAAGGTGGTGCCGATCTCGGCCAGTGTGAAAACCAAGCTCGGACGCGGGGGAAGCGACGATGAGTGAAAACGCCAATCCATTCGACGACGGAGAAATCCTCTACGCATACACGCGCAAAGACGCGCTGGCCGAAGGTGGGCAGATTGATGTGTCCGCCGTCGCGTGCGAAGCGGGCTTGAAGTTTCCGGTCTTTCTCACCCGCGCCGTGTGGGAGAGTTACGTGCGCGTGCCCGCAGGCGTGCAGGCGCAGGACGAAAAAGGCAGGCTGTGGGACATTGTGTGGATGCTTCGTTGCGCAGCGAGGCGCACGAGTGGCCCGCAGATGACTTTCCGGCTCCACGTCCGCAACAACAACCGCGACCGCATGCCGCCCCTTGTAACACTCAAGGCGGTGTGCGGCCCGCTGGACATCGACAACCCTGAACCGGCCATCACGGTCATGCTACCCGATGAAGACTGACGACGAAATCGTGCTGACCATCTTCGGGGGCAAGCGTTGCGTAACCACGCTTGCCGACCTCGAAGAAATTGCCAAGGCCATCCACAAGAAGGCCGTTCGTGAGTTCGGGAAGAGCGCCAATCCCTCCACCCTCGCCGGAAAAATCGACGCCCAAATCAGCCCGATAAACGCGGATTCCGTCTCTTCAAAAACGGAAACTCCAAAGCCATGAACGCTCCAACGCTGATCACGTATCCTGCGAGGCCGATTCAAGGCGGACGGCTCGAACTCGCCCCTCCAAAGCGCGGCCTGTGGTATGCAGAGCCGAAGCTGAACGGTTGGCGCGCATTGATTCACACGCCTACCGGCACGATGTGGAACCGGCACGGTGATCTGCTCACCATCGCAGAATGTTTCCGGCCTGCACTTGCGGCATTGGCAAAGCTCGCTGACCAGGGAATCATCTGGGCCGACTGCGAGGCACTTGAGCGTCGGCATAATCTCGGTCGTGGCACGTTGGTCATACTCGATTTCGTGCCTGAATCCGATGTACCTACTTACGAGCAGCGCCGGGCAACTCTGGAATCCCTGCTCCCGTCCAATCCCGTCTTCTCCGGCGACACGACGCTGCCTGTGCCGTGCGGCATGGCCGTTCTCACGCCAAATCTCCAGATCGTATCCCACGCCGACGCATTGGCGTTTTACGAGAAGCTGCGTGCTGCAAACCGGGCGCTCGCCTGCGATTTCTTCGAGGGCGTGGTGATGAAGCGTGCGGGTTCGATTTATCCGGTGCAGTTGCGGAGGTCAACGGAGGAGTGCAGGGGGTGGGTAAAACATCGGTTTGTGGTGTGAAGTGCATTTATGGGGACGAGTTGTGACACCGCTACACTCGCGGCGTGTGTCCCAGGATCGAAGCAAAACAAGTTGTGTTCAATCCAATCTTTCATTTGTTCATGTTAGCCGGAATGAAGTAGCTATGGGCGACTTCCCTGTTCTTGTGTTCTGGCGTCTCGGCATTGGCTTGCCAGCAGCGGATGTATTCCACGGTCACCTTGTCTGGGGCAACGCTCACGCGAACATGTCCCGAGTTGCCAAGGAACATTCCCTGCTTGTAGCCGTAGGTTTCGAGATCGCGGATGCGGTCATTCCCTGCAAAGCTTGGCTGAGGAATCATTTGATACACGATGCCATCGAGTTCCTGTTTGGCATAAAAGTTGTCATGTGCCTTGAAAACCGCCGTGACGTGATTGCACACGAGGAGTTGATGCACCGGCAATTCCCAGCCGGGACGATGTTCCTTGAATCCGTCGGTGCCATCCGCATTTTTACCGCCCCATTCATTCAGTCCCGCGACCTCCGCTCCCCCGCGTGCTGCCTGATCGCCACACAACAGGTTATGGATAAAGACGAATTTATATCTGGCCTTGCTCTGCTCCAGCGTTTGCGCAAGCCAGCGGTATTGGGGCAGGCCGAGCGACCATCCCCACCCATCGCTTCCGCCGCGTTTTTGAGATGCGGAATAACGAAACGGATCGAGCACGACAAACAGCGCGTCGCCCCAAGTCCACGCATAATAATTCTGAAACGATCCCGAGGGGGCTTTCGGATCGGTATTTCCAGTGTAGAATTTGTCTGGAATGGGATTGGGGAAGTAGCGGGTGCGAATCTGGTGGGACCATGTGGCGAGGCTGTTGCTGGAGCCGTCATCGTATTTGCTGGATTCTCCGTCATGAACGCCCAAAGCAAGAAGCACAGGGCTAGAACACCCGATCTGTCCGAGGTAGTAACGCTGTGCGAGGAATTGAGCTGCGGCCTCGTCGCGCGTTGCGTGCTTGTCCGTCATGAAGAGATTGCCGAGATCAATGTGGAAATCGGGATGATCCGCCCGGATGTTTGCCAGCGCCTGCATATAAATATCTGGGCTGGTGTGCTCGTCCAAGTGGACATCCGCTGTCATCGTAAACGTGAAAGTGCTGCCCGGTGAACGTGCAGTGTAAAAGGCGCATTCCGTGCCGCTGGCGAACGCCTGCGCTCCCGGTGCGCGCGAACGGAACTGGTAGTAATACTTTGTGTTTTTCTCCAATCCATCGAGTCGGATTTCCATCGGTTCGTTTTTCTTGAAGGATTGAACCGCCGTCTGTTTTTGATAAACGCCCGGTTGCGTCCCCCATGCCACGGAACCCTCCAAATCCTGATATGCCAACACGCTGAGCGTGATGCTGTTCTTTTCAGGCCGCGCCAGGATCAAATCATACGGATGCGCGGGCACGGTGAGATTGAAACTATTTCCGCCACCGCTTTGTGGATGATGGCCGTGCCCTTTTCCCTGCTGATTTTCATCTGCACCCATGCCAGGCATAACGGAAAGGAGAATAGCAACGGTTGATAGCAATGAGATTGATTTACGCATGGCCAAATTTTGGTTTGATAGCGTAGCTGTAAGCCACGTCGCCCGTTTTTTGTTGAGCCGTTTCATCCTTTGGTAAAAAGCAGCGGACGTAGTCCACCCTCACCTGTTCGGGAGTAACAGTGACGCGCAAATGCCCTGAGTTTGGCAGCTTGACGCCGGATTCATAACGGTCGTCATTGCGGGTCATATAATTTTGGTCAGCGGGCATCGGCACTTCCTGGTAAATGATGCCATCCCGCTCCTGCCTGGCATAGAGATGGTCGTGGCCTTGGAAGAAAATCGTCACGCCGTGCTTGACCATCAGTTGATGGATGGGCGACTCCCACGCGGGACGATGGTTTTTGAATTCCACCTCGCCGCGCTTGTCTTTGCCACCCCATTCAAAAAGATCACATTCATCGATGCCGCCGCGCCCGGTTCCGAGCACATGATGGGCAAAGACGAATTTGTATTTTGCCTTGCTCTGCTCCAGCGTCTGCTTGAACCACCGGTATTGGGCATCTCCCAGCGTGATGCCCCACCAGTCACGATCCCCACGCCCACCCTTGTCTCCTTTACCTCCCTTGCCGCCCTCGTCTTTTTCCTGAAATCCGTTATCAACCAGCGCCGGGGAATGCCAGTAATTGTCCAACACCACAAAGAGGGCATCACCCCATGTCCACGCATAATAATCTTTGAGTAATCCAATGGACTTCATTTGCTCCGTATTCCCGGTGTAAAAATCGTCGGGAGATGGCAGTGGATAGTATTTATTCCGGGCATTTTGCGCGCCAACAGCAACATCATGCCGGACATCCGTCTGGTTGTAGTTGAAGAGGGACGCCTGCTCATGGTTGCCATTGACCAAAAAGAGCGGCGCGGTCTGCCCGATCAACCCGAGGAACGGACGCTGGAGAAGATAAGGCTGTGCGAGGGTTTCCGGGTTGATTTCCCGAATTTTTTCCTCGCTGAAATCGTCTCCCATACAGACGTAGAAATCAGGCTTCTGCGATGCGGCATTAAGCAGCGTGCGAGCATAAAGTTCCGGATCGCTCATCTGGGGACGCTCGGGATGGGAATCGCCCTGCACGCCAAACGTAAAGGAAGAACCCGGTGCGCGCTGCGTGGCAAAGCGGCATGCAGCTCGTTGCTGGAACGCCGCTTCGCCCGGCTTGCGCCATTGCAGGCGGTAATAATATTCTGTATTTGGTTGAAGACCGGCGAAAACAGTTTCAACCGGCGTGCTAATTGGAAATGCCAGCAATTTTGTCTTTTGGGTGTATTTGTCAGATGTCGTGCCGTATTCGAAAAAGCCTTCCAATGGCTCTTTCGCCAAGGCGCTGGCTGTCACTGAGCGGTTGTTGGCGCAGCCCAGCACAACGGAAAGCAGTCCATAGTTTGCCAATTCCGATGGCAGTGTAAAATCGTCATCTCTGCGCCGTTGCCCTCCCTTGGCATCATTATTCTGTCCCCTGCGACGACCTCCCTGTCCCATTGCAGGCACGAGGAGGCTGGCAACAGAACAGGCGAGGATTCCAATGAACTTTCTGCGGCTGGTGGGAGGATTCATAGGCAATGATGATTATGAATATTTCAGAGGGTGTTTGCAGCAGGAATTGCATTGCCGGTTTGCGGGGAGTTGGGTTCGGGAAACCTTGTATAGGTTACATGCAATTCGGCAGTTTGAAGGATTAACCCTTTCATTGCATCCATCAAGTTTTCGCGGGTCACTTGCTCCGTTGGCACTCTGAGATATAGAGATGATGAAAGCGCGTAGAGTGTATAAATATACAGCTTTGTTCCCGGCCCCTTGGAATGGGGTGGTGCATATTCCATTTTACCGTTGATATTGTTCATCCCCAAACGCCCGACGCCGTGGACATTTTTAGGAAGACCCTTGGTATCAGCCGGAATGTTGTAAAGAATCCAGTAACATTTCGTTTTGTCTGGAGCGATATGATGCATGATCAGAGCAAAGCTCTTGGTCCCTTTTGGCACGCTGCCCCATTCCAGCGGCAATGTGGAACTGGTTCCGTCACCAGTGAAATCCTTGGACAATATTCCGCCATCCACAACATCCGGACTGGAAAGCCGAAACCTTTCATCCGCAGGCGGGTTTTTATGGGTCACTGCTATCTGAACGGCAATGGCAGCAGCAAACGCGATGGCAAACATCCATGCCAACCAGAATTTGGAAATGAAATTATTCATGCCGCTCAATGGGAATTCCAATTTCTTATGGTTTTACCGTCATAAATAGAAAGTCGCTGTTTGGCACATCCACATTGGTAGTAGGACGGGAATAAATGTAAGCCTCGGCACTCTTGTAACCATCAAGATTGCGCAGCTTCATGAGTGCCGCGCGTTGATCGCTTGTCAGAGTGCTGTTCACTTTTGCAAACGCCATCGTGTAAAGCCAAGACATTTCCCCATCCAATTCCCCGTAATGTCTGCCCAAGGCCAGCACCTTGGCTTTGTCAGGCTGTTGCCCAGCGAGGAATTTGCGCAGCTCTGTGGAGATGGCGCGCCGAACCGTGATGGTCTCCATGATGGCCTTTTTCTGTTTTGCTAATATTTCCGTGAAAGCTGCGCGCTGGGTGGAATTCAGCACCTGCTCAAGGAAATCGCGACCACTGTCGCCTGTGCGCGACGTGCTGATATCAAAATCACGTTTGCCCATGGCAGGCATATCTTTCATATAGAACCCGCCAAAGTAGGTGCCGTGCCGCTCCGGGCAGAAATAGGTATCGGCTTCAAGATTGCCCGCAGTCCAACTGAAGAACTCGCTCAGGTAAGTCATGAACGCGACGTTAAATAATTGCGACTTGCCCTGGCCTCTTGACTTAAGGGCATCCCGCTCATCCATCTCCGGCCATGTATTGAAGTCCCCAAACTTCATTTTTCCCAGATAAGCCTTCTGCTCGTCTGTCAGGGAGTGGACCACCTCCGCCATGACCTCTGCCCGGCGTAGGCTCAGGGCTGCATCCTTCTCAAAAATATTTCCCACATATTGAATAACCGATGCCTCATTCAAGCCGCTGCTCCCTGCCGGAAGCTGCATGTCCAACTGGCGATGAAAGCTCTTGATCAGCGGCAAGCGCATTTTTGCCAGTTCCTCCAACTGGGAAGCCTGTTCCTCGGCGAGATCAAGAAATTTTTTCTTTTGCGCATCATTCAAGACATGCATCACGTTTCCAGCAACGCGGTTCAGGAACATCGGATTGTGGCCCTTGTGGGCCGCGTCAATGTCCCGCATGTATTGAAACCCGAAGAAATCACACACCTTCCCGGGCGGCATAAATGTGGACGCGCCAAAGTCCCCCGTGATGAAAGCCAGCCCGCTGAACGCGATGGTATGGAGCTGCGCAGTATCTGAAACCGCTTGCTCGATGGAGTAATTATTCTGGCCGCCACCGGGCTTGTCCGGGCCATGTTCGCGACTCGGTGGGCGATCATCCGGGGTACGATTGTCCGGAGGAGGCTCTTGGGCGAATGCGGCGCAAGTGAGCAGGCAGGCCACTGGTACCAAAATCATGCGAGTGATGGATGCGGCGGTTTTCATAATAGTGATTGAGTTATTGCGCGGCAGGGAACACGACCCTGTATATCCCAGTGGTGTTGTCGCCATAGGTTGAAGTGTAAGTGATGTCCCCTTGGTGGTTGACGCTGCGTGTTTGGCCAGGAGTATCCGATGTGGGGATGAACAACCCAATGCCGGTGGAGATTTTGCTGCTGTTTCCGGGTTGAGGATCGCCTTTGCGGGCAATCAAGTGCAGTTGCCCTTTGGCATCCGCGGCCCATATACCTTGGTCGTTCGCCGGAGTTACCCCATTGGTTCTGACCAAGTCGGCAAAGAAAACAATGCCTTTATCCGACAATACAAATTGCCGCAAGTTTGCAAATAAGGTTCCAGTGGGACAATCCGGTGCCTGGGTTTGTGTGCGGGCTACAAGAGTCACTGTTCCGCTTGTTGCGATCCAGATTCCGTTGGTTCCGCTGTCTGTGATGGCCCCTCCGGATTGCAGGGTTCCAGGAAACGCAACTTGCCCTTTGTTGTTGATAACCGGGTTCCCCAGTGTTGTAAAGATTCCCGTTGCTGTGCCGCCAATAGGAGCCTTGCAAGATGTTCTGGCAAGGCATTGACAAGCGGTTCCGCTATCAAGCCATATGTCGGCATTGTTCTGGGGGGTGACCGTAGAGTTTCCAGCCATGGATGCCCAGAAGGCGACTTGCTGTGCGTTGTTGATGGCGGGACTGCCAAACGTGCTAAAAAGTGCCCCGGTAATACCGACTATCGCATCTCCTTGCAGGGCAATAATTTCTCCAGTTCCTGAAATGAATGCGAAAATGCCTTGAGCGCCGTTGGTGAAGGTTGCCCACACAGCAACGTCGCCCGTGCTGTTGAAGCTGCGGGTTTGCTCGCCCACCACCGCAGGGGTGGCAAATGCGGAGAACGATTTCAAGGTTACGGTGGTGTTATTGAGGCTCCAAGTAGATCCAGTGCGGAGGACTTGGCGAAGTTTCCCCCCGGAGTTGATCGACCAGATTCCACCACTATTGTTTGCAGTGACCAACCCGGATTTTATGTTCAGTGTGCCGGAGAAGATCACGGTTCCTGTGTCCGTCAATGCGAACGGTCCGACCGCTGCAAGGGTTGCCGTGCCGCCGGTAACTGGAACGGAATCCCCTACACTCACCACCGGTTTCAAAGCGCCGGATATGTCCGACCAGATGCCGGTGACACTCGCTGTTCCTACCCTGGCGGTGGCCATGAATGCGACTTGGCCTTGGCTATTGAGCACGGGATCCCCCATCCCCGTGAATACCCCGTTTGCCGTTCCAGCGGACAAAAGGGCAGTTCCGTTTGTTTGTGCAACCAAGCGCGGGGTGGCACTGCCGGTTTGCTCCCAAATCCCGGAATTGACACCAGAGGGGCCCGATTTGTAAGCCACGGTGTCGTTATCGGCGATGATGGGATTAGCACCGGGGGATACCGCCAGACAAACCGTTTGTTTAATCATGCCTACTTGGCTGGTGGATGCGCTTACGGTCACGCTTTGGGTTGAAGCGCTTGACCCTCCGGCGTTACTGGTGGTGAGGGAGGCCGTGAAGTTTCCGGGGACGCTGTAGACATGCGTTGGATTTTTGATCGTGCTGATACTGCCATCGCCAAAACTCCAGAGCCATGATGCGGGAGCGTTCGTGGAAGAGTCCGAAAAGGTCACTGTCTGGCCAACAAGGGGAGCGGCAGGTAAAAACTGGAAGGATGTCACAGGAGCGATGGCCGCTGAAAACAGGTAGTCGGTGTTGGCAATATACGGCGAGAGCACACTTATATTCGTGATTGGGGCGGAATAGAGAAATGGTGTAGTGCAAACGGAGAAGTCGAAGGTGGTCCCGTTGGAATAGGTTCCCGAAAGGATGGTCTTTCTCAAGGTTGTGAGCTGCGTCTTCTGCGCGTCCGTCAATGACTTGTAAACCTGGGCGAAGACGGTGGCGTAGTTATAATTGTTTTCACCATCGAGATCCCCATAGGTTCCGGAAAGAGCGAGCACCTGGGCATTGACGCTGTCGCTCGTAGCCGTTGAAACGAGAAGACTGCGCAGCAGCGTGGCAATTTGTGTCCTGACGGAAACAATGTTGGTGGCACCCGCATAGAGATTATTTCTCTGTAGGTCAACCAGACTGGATATTTGAGCAGCTTGACTTGCTGTGACGTATCCCTTGGAACTGTCGCAGATGGCCGCCCCGGCTGTGGCGGTGAGTTGTTCGCTAATGCTGTAGCCTGGCTGGCCAACGGCAGGGGCATCCTTAATGTAGAACCCGCCATAGTAGGTGCCATGACGCTCCGGGCAGAAATAAACATCAGCAGTCAACGAACCGGCGTACCAACTGAACAAGTCACCGGCATAGGTCATTACGGCAACGGCAGCATCAGGGGAGAGCCCTTGTGTTTTGCTCTTCACCTGGTCATCTGTGATGGCTGGCCAGGAACTCCATCCTTTGCCCTTCATTGCATCCAGATAAGCCTTCTGGGTGGTGGTCATTGAACTGTAAATGTTTGCATAGAGCAGGGCGCGGTCGAAAGCGATCTGCCCGTCGATGAGATAAAGATCATGGGATGCCTGTTTGACGGCTGTAAGACTGAGCCCCGTAGTAGCAGCAGGGATATCGCCCGAAAGGAGGCGACGGAATGACTGCATCAAGGCGAAGCGTTTATATCCGTAAAGGTTGATCTGGGTTGTCTGCGCTGCGGCAAGCGTCTTCATCTGTGCCAGTTGGATGTCGGTAAGGATATAGAGGACGTTGTAGGCAACCCTCGTCAGAAAACTGGTGTTGTGCCCCATGTTGTCTGGGTCGTTATCTCGCAGGTATTGAAAGCCAGTGTAGTCGGCCACCTTGCCTGGAGGGAAAAAGGATTGGGCATCCAAGTTGCCCGTCATCATTCCAAGGCCATCAAAACCCAAGGTGGAGCGTTGCGCTCCATCAGAAAGGGTCTGCGCCATGGTGAAGGCCGGGGTGCTCGTTGTGCCAGAAGTTTGAGCGGCACCCATGGTGCCGCTGAAGATGAGCGAGGCAAATGCCAGCGCAAGGGCGTGAAGTTTTTTCATAAATATTGTGCCTTTCTTTTGTTTCACGGTGCCAGATTACTCAAAGGAACCTTAAGGGAACGTGAAGCCAGAAAAATTTTCCAAAAAAGTCCATTCTCTTCTTCATCGCATCTTAAGGTTCAATTTGGCATACTTATGGGCTACCCATGCGCATCCTCATCATCGAAGACGAAGCCGATCTCCTGACCAGTCTTGCAAAGGCTGTGCGCGAGGAGGGTTACGCTGTTGACACAGCCTCCAATGGCGAGATGGGGCTATACAAGGCATTGAATGCGGATTACGACGCCATCGTTCTGGATGTCATGCTACCGCGCATGGACGGATGGGAGGTTCTATCCCGGTTGCGAGAATCGAAAAAGGCCCCCGTGCTGATGCTTACTGCACGAGACACCGCTCGCGACCGGGTGCGAGGCTTGGATACTGGAGCGGACGATTATGTGGTCAAACCGTTCGATTTGGACGAACTTTTTGCCCGGTTGCGTGCCCTGATCCGTCGTGCGGCAGGTCGGCATCTCAATCTCATTGAATTGGAAAACGTGGTCATCAACCTTGCGGCGCGACAGGTTTCTGTAAATGGGAATCCCGTCCTGTTGACAGCTCGGGAATACGGCTTGTTGGAATTTCTGGCCTTACACCGTGGGGAAGTCGTAACCCGCACAGCACTTTATGAGCACCTTTTTGACGAGGACGAAGATACGCTTTCCAATCTGCTGGATGTGCATGTCTCCAACCTCCGCAAAAAACTCGGAGCGGAGTTGATCCTCACGCGCCGGGGCCACGGCTATTGTATTCAATGAATTATTTCCACTCCATCCGCTGGCAGGTTCAGTTCTGGCATGGGAGCCTGCTCGTGCTGGTTTTGGCCGGGTTCGGTTTCACTGCGTGGAACTTGCAACGGGCCAATCAGTTCAACCGAGCAGACCGCGAACTGGAACAACGCATGGGCATGATCGCCAGTATGGTGCGAACGGATCCCCCTGCTCCCTCAAAAACAACCGCTGAAATTTTCATGGCTCCGGCTCAAACAATTCAACCATTGCGATTGCCTCCGCAGGAAATGAGCTTGTTTGTGGGGCCACCGAACCAAGCATTTTATTATGTCGTGTGGCAGCGCGATGGCGAAGTCGCATGGAGATCATCCTCTGCTCCCGCCGATGTTCCATGGCCAACCCCCACCCAAGGGCATCCTTCCTTTCGCACTCGCGGCACCCTCAGGGAATGCTTCCATGATACTCCCGATGGGAAATTCATCCTTATTGGACGCGACTACAAAGCCGAATTCCACGAACTGCACCGGTTTGCATTGCTGCTATCCTTTGTGGGTGGTGCTGTCCTGTTGCTTGGCTTGGCCGGTGGATGGTGGATTTCAACGCGTGCCCTGCGCCCGGTGAATGACATCAGCGCCGCTGCTGCCAAGATCGCCAATGGCGACCTTGGCCAGCGTATTCATACGAAGGATAGCGGAAGCGAGTTGGGGGAGTTGGCCCAAAATCTCAATCACACCTTTGCCCGACTCCAGGCCAGCTTCGAGAGACAAGCCCAGTTCACTGCCGATGCTGCCCACGAACTCCGCACACCATTGGCGGTCATGCTGACCCAAACTCAATCGGCACTGGCGCGCGAACGCACACCCGAGGA
>Ga0316229_1000070_pt1 | contig 143196 bp, 137 predicted proteins | sample TBH18023metaG_FD_206011 | JGI IMG/M metagenome (GOLD analysis project Ga0316229, IMG submission 206011) | Freshwater microbial communities from Trout Bog Lake, Wisconsin, USA - TBH18023 | ecosystem: Environmental > Aquatic > Freshwater > Lake > Hypolimnion/Profundal zone | place: USA... | reverse complement strand
AACCTAGGGTGTAATTTGTAAATAACAAGCTCATATATACCTTTTCCAACCTTTAAAAGGTCTTTAAAACCAAAAAATGCAGGGGTATCTGCTGAAAATGACTTAAAGCGATAGAATACTGAAAAAATAGAATAAACGAGACAGTGAAGTCGTGCAGGGCTATCAACCCGGTGACTTTATTTACCCTAAAAAATTACAACACTAAAGAGTCAAAATCATGAAGAATGCACCTCAAGCCTTTGAATCAACGGATGATGTCGGTCATTTTGTTAATGGCAAGCTCATTAACCCTAAAGATGGTCGCTTTTCCGATGTTTTTAACCCTGCCCTTGGTAAAGTAATTCGCCGCGTAGCGCTAGCTAGCCGCCAAGAAGTTGATGATGCGGTAGCGTTGGCCCAAACCGCCTTCCTGACCTGGAGTCAAACCTCCCCATTGCGTCGTGCGCGTGTGATGTTCAAGTACTTAGAGTTGCTCAACGCCAATCGCGATGAATTGGCTGCCATCATTACCGCTGAGCACGGCAAGGTCTTTACCGATGCGCTAGGTGAAGTAACTCGCGGTATCGATATTGTGGAATTTGCAACAGGTATTCCAGAGCTCCTCAAAGGTGAATACACAGAACAGGTATCTACTGATATCGATAACTGGGTCATGCGTCAACCTTTAGGTGTGGTTGCAGGGGTTACACCTTTTAACTTCCCCGTTATGGTTCCGATGTGGATGTTCCCTATTGCGATTGCCTGTGGAAATACTTTCATCCTCAAGCCAAGCCCAACTGACCCATCAGCTTCATTGTTCATGGCCAAGCTTTTAAAAGAAGCAGGATTGCCAGATGGCGTATTTAACGTTGTTCAGGGTGATAAAGAGGCTGTTGATGCTTTGATTGAAAATCCAGACGTTAAAGCAGTCAGCTTTGTGGGATCCACCCCAATTGCAAACTACATCTATGAGCGCTGCGCTCACTTTGGTAAACGCTCACAAGCTTTAGGTGGCGCTAAAAACCATATGGTCATCATGCCTGATGCCGATATGGACAAGTCCATTGATGCGTTGATCGGTGCGGCTTATGGCTCTGCTGGCGAGCGCTGTATGGCTATCTCTGTAGCAGTATTAGTTGGCGATGCTGCTGACAAAATCATGCCTAAACTCATTGAGCGCACAAAAACTCTCTTGGTGAAGAACGGCATGGAGCTCGACGCTGAAATGGGTCCAATCGTTACTAAGGCCGCACTAGAGCGTATTACCGGTTATATCGAAAGCGGCGTAGCTTCTGGTGCAAACTTATTAGTAGATGGTCGCAACCTCAAAGTTCCAGGACATGAAGAAGGTTTCTTTATCGGTGGCACCTTGTTTGATAATGTCACCCCAGATATGAAGATCTACCTTGAAGAAATCTTCGGGCCGGTACTGTCTTGCTTGCGCGTTGCTAACTTTACTGAGGCTCTAAACCTCGTGAACTCTTGTGAGTTTGGTAATGGCGTTGCTTGCTTTACTAGCGATGGCAATATCGCCCGTGAGTTTGCGCGTCGCGTTCAAGTAGGTATGGTGGGTATTAACGTACCTATCCCCGTACCAATGGCTTGGCATGGTTTTGGTGGTTGGAAGAAATCCCTTTTTGGCGATATGCATGCCTACGGCAAAGAAGGTGTGCGCTTCTATACCAAGCAAAAGAGTGTGATGCAACGTTGGCCTGAAAGCATTGCTAAGGGCGCAGAGTTTGTGATGCCGACTTCTAAGTAATCAGAGCCGATTAGATAAATCAGCTTAAAGAGATGGCGGTTTTTCAAAAACCGCCATCGATTCCACATGGGAAGTATGTGGAAACATATTAACGATGCCTGCACTCTTTAATGTGTATCCAGCATGATGACACAAAATCTCAGCGTCTCTTGCTAAGGTTTTCGGATTACAAGAAACATAAACAATTCTTTCTGGCATGAACTCCACTGCTGAAGAATGACCTACATAAATTTCAGCTAAAGCCTTGCAAATCTCCATTGCACCTTCGCGCGGCGGATCCATAAGCCAACGCTCTGCTTTACCCCAAGAGACAATCGTTTCCGTTGTCACTTCAAATAGATTGCTCTGCATAAAGCTCGCTTTATCAGCGAGCTGATTGTGCTCAGCATTTGCTTTGGCTCGAGTCGTTAAACTCGCCAAACCCTCAATACCCAAAACACTTCTTGCACGCCTAGCTAATGGTAATGTGAAATTACCAATGCCGCAGAAAAGATCAAGTACGCGATCTTGTGGCTTCACTTCTAACAAACGAATCGCCCTGCTTACCAGCGCACGATTCATCATATGATTGACCTGCGTAAAGTCTGCCGGCTTGAATGGCATCTCAACTTCAAACTCCGGCAAGCGATAAAAAAGCTTTCCGGTTTCAGGATAAAACGGTGCAACAGTTTCTATGCCTTTGGGCTGCAACCAGATCCAAACATGATGCTCATCTGCGAAATCTCTGAGCAACTGCTCATCAGGTTGAGTAAGCGGCCTCAAGTGACGAAATACTAATGCAGTAACAGGCTTTGCTTTGATAGGATCATCTGACATCGGTTCCAAGGCTTCACCTACTGCCAATTCAATTTGAGGCACATAATCCACGATGGATAAACCCATCACCAGCTTGCGCATTTCGGGCAACAAGTCTGAAACATGTCTAGGCAAAATCTCACAAGCAGTCATGTCTGCTACATAACCACTCTTAGTTTCATGAAAGCCTACTAAGACCGTGCCTTTTTTAATTGAACGATTGACAACACTCAGGCGTGCTCGATGGCGATATTCCCACGCGGGCCCACCCATGGGACGCAGAATTTCTTCGGGACGCATTTTTGCCAAATGTTGCAGATCATCTTCAAGCACCCGTTGCTTCATCGCAATCTGCGCCCGAATATCTAAATGCTGCATGGTGCAACCACCGCAATTACCAAATGACACGCATTTTGGCTCGGTTCTAAATACTGCAGGCTTGAGTACTTTTAAAACCTTAGCCTTACTAAAGCGCGCTTTTTCACGAGTAACAGTGTAAGTAACTAGCTCAGTTGGTAATGCACCTTGAATGAATAAGACCTTGCCGCTCTGACCTTGTTCAGTTTCTTTTTCGTCTGGGGCTAAGCGGGCAATTCCCTGTGCATCCAAATCCAGAGACTCCACCCAAACCGCTTTATCTACCGCTTCAAGCATCTGGTGCAAAGCCTAAAAGATATTCTTGCCACTGGCCACCGTTAGGCTCTTTAGATTCTTTTTCTAAGTAAGCTTTAACAAAGGCAATTTCTTCTCGATACTCCTCTAAAGAGAAGCCACCACGCATTAATTGAAAGCGGCAGTACATGAGATAAGTATTGACGACATCGGTTTCGCAATAGCGACGGATATCATTAATTTTGCCTTCTTGATATGCAGGCCAAACTTGACTACCATCCATCCCCATCTTGCCAGGAAATCCACAAAGCTTTGCCAAGCCATCCAATGGTGCATTAGCGCGACCATTAAATTTTGCCAACAAATCCATCATGTCGATATGACGCATGTGGTATCGACTGATGTAGTTATTCCATTTGAACTCACGACTATCAGACTCTTGGCTTTCACCCATTTCCCAGTAGCGTGATGCTTGAATGTGATTGGCCAAAGCTCTGTAGTGCAGTACTGGCAAATCAAAACCGCTGCCATTCCAAGAAACTAATTGAGGGGTGTATTTTTCGATCAGATCAAAAAACGCCTGAATTAGCACCCTCTCATCATCCTGCGGAGTGCCTAAGGTACCAACCTTAATTTGAGGTGAACCATCTTTTGTGGTTCTGCGAATAACGCAAGAGATTGCAACGATGCGCTGAAGATACAAAGGTAGAAATTCACTACCTGTTTTAGCGACGCGTTCAGCAAAGGCTTTTTCTGCCACCTGATCATCAGACATCGAATCTGGAAAATCCTCCAGACGACGTAAGCCAACTATATCGGGAATGGTCTCAATATCAAAGACAAGAACTGTGGCCACTACCGATTACTCTTCTTGCTCTTATTTTTGTAAATATGGCTGTGGATTTACCGGCTTGCCATTGACGCGCAACTCAAAATGTAAATTAGGAGAGGTTGTGTCTGTATCTCCCATTTCAGCAATCTTCTGACCCTTAGTCACCGTATCACCCTCCTTAACCAAGAGCTTGCTGTTGTGGGCATAGGCGGTCAAGTAAGTATTGTCATGTTTCACAATGACTAAATTGCCATAACCACGCAAACTGTTACCCGCATAAACCACCTTGCCATCAGAAGCCGCCAATACGGGGTCACCAATTTTTCCAGCGATATCAATTCCTCTATTAGTCTCACTGAACTCTCCCGTTACCTTACCTTTGGCTGGAGCGGATAAACGAATTCCCGGTTCTGCAACCATTTCTGTTGTCGAATTGGGAGCTGGTGCCGGAGCCAATGCATCAGTTTTGGCTATATCTTTAACCTTTGGGGACTGAGCTTTTACAGTGTCAGTGGAACTAGCGGCTGTGCTTGTACTGGTTATTACAGGCTTGTTAATGGGCTTAGCAACTGGTTTAGCGCCTATTGGTGGTTTCACCAAAATCAGGTCACCAATTTCAATTTGATTGGGGTTGGATAAGTTGTTCCATGCAATCACATCACGTGCCGACTGTCCATGATCCAAAGCGATTCTTGCCAAGGTATCACCCCGCTTGACGCGGTAGTACCCAGGAGGCGCTGGTTCGCTAGATCCATTGGTTCTATCAATGACATTCGCTGGCTTAGTGCGTGGTGTTGAACAACCCACGGTAAGCATCATTGCAACAGCAACGAGCGCTATTAAAGAGGTCTTAGGGGCTGAAAAGGTCATGTGTTTCATACTACCCCTGATTGTAAGGGGACAAAAAAGACCTCGTCCAATACAGTTCTTTGATAGCGCTGGGAGCTCATGCGCTCAACCATCACCAATTGCTGCTCTTTTTCATTTTTAACCACTGGGGCTACCAATCGACCACCTATGGCCAATTGATCCAACAAGGCATCCGGAATCCCTAAGCCAGCGGCAGCTAAGATAATTCCATCAAATGGAGCGGCCTGAGGGAGCCCCAGAATGCCATCCCCATAGATAAGACGCAAATTATTAATTCGGAAAGGTCTTAACTTTGCCCTAGCCATATCATGCAATGGCCGAATTCGCTCAATAGAGTAAACCTCTTCTGCAAGCAAACTGAGAACCGCTGCCTGATAACCGCAACCCGTACCAATCTCTAAGACCTTGCCGAGTTTATGACGTGGTTTATGCAATATTTCAATCATACGAGCCACAACGGACGGCTTTGAAATAGTTTGCTGATGACCAATCGGTAAGGCAGTATCTTCGTATGCTTGAGGATGCATTCCGGCATCCATAAATGCATGGCGAGGAACAGTGGCAATCGCTTCTAAAGTTTTATGATGCTTTACACCAGCAGCAAGTACTTTTGCCGCTAAAGCTTGCCGATGACCGGCGAATCTCTCAGCTACAGGCCTCAACCGCGCTCCCAACCATTAGCGCGCATTGCGGCCAATCGCGCATGATGCGTCAAGTCCAGTTGCATGGGCGTAATAGAAACGCAGCCATCATCAATGGCATGAAAATCCGTTCCATCAGAATTGTCTTTTACATCTCCAGCAGCACCAATCCAGTAGATCTTTTCACCACGAGGGCTATCCTGCACCACCACAGCTTGTGAATGATGACGGTTGCCTAAACGAGTTACCCTCCAGCGATACAAGTCAGCATAAGGACGATTGGGAATATTTACATTGAGTAAGGTTGCCGTGCCATCGGTATGAGCCAATTTAGAAACCAGCATTTGCGCAACCACATCGTGTGCGGCTTTAGCAGCATCCTCAATACGATTCCAACCGCGATCGATTTGCGAGAAAGCAATGCCAGGAACTCCAAACATCACACCCTCTACTGCCGCGGCGACCGTGCCAGAGTACAGGACATCTTCACCCATGTTCTCACCCTGGTTAATACCAGAGACCACTAAATCTGGCTTCTCTTCTAGAAAACCCGTCATCGCAATATGAACACAATCGGTTGGGGTGCCGTTGATAAAGAAAAAACCATCACGCTCTCCACCAGCAACCCGATGAATCGAAAGCGGTCTAGAAAGTGTCAAAGAATTTGAGGCGCCACTATGATTTTGCTCGGGAGCGATCACGGTAATTCGAGCTAAAGGGCTAAGCGCATTAAATAATGCCAATAACCCTGGGGCTAAATAGCCATCATCGTTGGATATAAGTATGTGCATAGCTTAATTATGCATTGCTAACGAATACAAACCACAAATCCAGAAACTGCATTATTGAGCTGATTGAGGCAAATTTGTCTTGGCGGTAGTCCATCCACCACCCAAGGATTGGTATAACGCAGCCGTATCCCCTAAATACACGGAATAAGCTTGAATAGCATTCATTTTTGCCTGTAAATACTGCTGTTTAGCAGCCAATAATCCAGGTTCAGATGAATAACCTTTGTCGAACTGAGCAAGCGTTTTTGTATAAACCTTTTGATTGGCTATCTCGCCATCGCGTGCCAACTGATAAAGCTTTCCATCATTATCAATCGCATAAAGCGTATCTGCCACATTTTGGAATGCAGTCAGAACAGTTGAGCGATATTGCGCCAATGACGCCTCAAGACCGGCCTCTGCAGCAGTTTTTCGAGCAGACAAAGTGCCACCAGCAAATAAGGGCTGCCCAATACCGCCAGCAATCCCCCAAATATTATTTGCACCATTAAGCAAATCGGTAAATGAGGATGCGGCTCCACCGATCACTCCAGTAATGGAGAATTGGGGAATCATATTCGCAATCGCAACACCAATTTGCGCATTGCTAGCGCGTACCATCTCTTGAGCAATTCTGACATCGGGACGCTGCTCTACCAAAGTAGAAGGCAAAGCATTTGGCAATTTTGCTGGGATATGAATAGAGTCTAAATTTGGCAAGAGCAGTGATTGGGTTGGCAATTGCCCACAAAGAACAGCTAACAAATCTAATGCTTGTTCACGCATTTTCTTAATAACGGGAACCATGCCAGCTGCTTGAGCAAAGACAGCCTCTTGGTTGGCTAAATCTACGCCACTGATATAACCTAAATCCGCCATTTTTTTGGAGTGTTCTAACTGCAAGCGCGCACTCTCAACAGCCTCTTTAGCCATGCCCAATTGCTCTCGTAACACAGCCTCTTGGACGGCGGCTGCGATGACATTGGTGGCGAGCGTAATTTGCAAAGCAGCCAATTGATATTCCTGAGCATTTGCAATTGATTTAAGTGACTCTACTTGACGACGATTACCGCCAAAAATATCAGGAGTAAAGCCAACACTCAACTGCGCTGTCTGCAAGCCATAGACAGAAGTATTGCCATTAACTAGGGGCGCCAAAGTTGCGCCTGAATTTTGTCTTAATGCGGAATACCCAGCACCCACCTGCGGGAAGAAAAAGCCTTGCTGAGCAATGACATTTTGCTGAGCAATCTTCAGGTTAGCGATAGCAACATCAACATTCGGATTATTTTTTAACGCAAGCTCTACCAATACATTTAACTGCGATGAGCCATAGGCTTTCCACCAATCAGCTTCGATAGGATTAATTTCCGCCGCTTCAAGCGCTTCAGGCTCACGAGTAAAAGAGTTAGTTTTTGGGGCATCAGGCTTTTTGAAGTCCGGACCGACTGCACAAGACATTAAACCCGCACATAGAAGAGCGATCAGTGCGATGCGCAGTTGAGGAGTTTGTAATGGAAATTTTTTCTTCATGATTACTCTATAAATCATCATCAACACGGACTCTGCGCGACTTCTTCGGCTTTTCGCGCCGTAGAACTTCAAGCAATAAGGCCGGCACTACTAAGAGCAAGAAGATAGGGCCAACAATCATGCCTCCGACAACAACAGTGGCTAAAGGTCTTTGAACTTGACTGCCAATGCCATGAGAAAGTGCCGCAGGCAATAAACCGATGCATGCTGATAAAGCTGTCATTAATAAAGGTCTCATCCGGTGCTCATGAGAATCAAAAATTGCCTCACGAACCGACTTGCCTGAGGCGACAAGCTCTTTGTAATAACTTAAAATTAAAATGCCGTTCATTACTGAAACACCCAGCAAGGAAATAAAGCCAATGATCGCAGAGACACTCATAGTCTGGCCGCTAATATAAAGCGCAAAAATACCACCCAAAACTGCAAATGGAACACCAGCCACAGTTAATAGACAATAAGTGAGGCTATTAAATAGCGCATATAAAAGACCAAAGATCATTGCGATTGCGATCGGCAAAATGAGCAACAAGCGAGATTTAGCAGCCTCTAGCTCCTCAAATTCTCCCGCGTAAGTAATACGGTAGCCTTCAGGCAACACGACATTTTTAGAGATGCGGGACTGAATCTCTTGAACAGTACTTCCCAAGTCGCGATCTCTTGCACTGAATTTAATTGGGATATAACGTTCATTACTATCGCGATAAATATAAGTAGCCCCAGTATCTAGAGTGATATTGGCAATATCTTTTAAAGGGATATAACCATTACCACCATTACTTGTCGTAAAGCCAATGCGTAAATTCTTAACTTTTTCAATGCTATTGCGCTCGTTATTAATAAAGCGCACGGATAAACCAAACTGCTTTTCACCCTCTTGCACCATTGTTGCAACTGAGCCACCCATTGCCGTCTGTATAGCAGTGTTGACATCCCCAGTATTGAGGCCATATCGCGCAATCTTTTCACGATCGATGTGAATATTGAGATTAGGCTGTCCCATGATGTAAAAGATGCCCAAGTCAGCAACGCCTTTTACCTTGGACATCTCTGCCTTAACTTGATTTGCTAAAACCTCCAGAGTGACCAAATCAGGTCCGATAATCTTGACAGAGTTAGCACCCTTTACCCCGGATAAACCTTCTTGTACGTTATCTTGAATGTATTGTGAGAAATTAAACGTAACACCAGGAAACTCTTCTTCAAATTGCTCTTGGAGATCGGCCACCAATTTTTCCTTGGTCATGCCATTCTCCCACTCATCAAAAGGCTTGAGCGGTGCAAATAATTCTACGTTATTAAATCCAGAAGCATCACTGCCATCATCTGGACGGCCGTGTTGAGAGACAACTGTAATCACTTCAGGGTGACTCTTAATAATCTCACGCATACGATTAGCATAAGGTGAGCCGGCCTCGAGAGAAATCGTCGGCGGCATTGAGGCTCTAATCCATAAATTGCCCTCTTCTAGAGCTGGAAGAAACTCGCTTCCCAAGCGTGTCACCATCAATAAACCCAAAACCAAAAAAATGCAGCCGATGACAATTACGCGATGGGTATTGGTCATTACCCATTTCAATTTAGGACTATAGAACTCACGAATAGCTTTAACAATCTTGGTCTCTGTCTCTTCGACTTTTCTAGGAAGCAAAAAGCTGGCAACTACCGGAGTAACCGTAAAGGTGGCAAGAAGCGCACCAGCCAAAGCATATCCATAGGTGCGCGCCATCGGACTAAAGATCTGCCCTTCCACGCCCTGCATAGTAAATAGGGGGATAAAAGCAGCGATCGTAATGGCTGTTGAAAAGATGATCGAAGTATCAACCTGAACCGCGCTCAAATAAATCATTCGTAAACGATTAGTCCAGCCATCAGCGGGATCGGTAACATCAGCATGAGGCCCCAGAGCCAACTGACGCAATGTCTTAATACGATCCGTCGGAGACTGTTGGAAGTTCCGAAAAATATTCTCAACCAAAATCACCGCAGAATCGATGATGATCCCGAAATCCACCGCCCCTAATGAGAGCAGATTAGCTGACTCCCCTGTCATGACCAGAATGATGATGCTAAAAAATAAAGCAATTGGAATATTTAAGCTCACAATCACTGCACTTCTTAGATCGCCCAAAAATATCCACTGAATAAAAAAGACTAGTAAGCATCCAAAAATCAAGTTGTGTAAAACAGTATGGGTGGTGACATTAACCAGAATCGAGCGATCATAATAAGGAACCACTTTTACCCCTGGAGGTAAGGTTCCATCAATGTTGATTTTCTTGATTGCGGCCTCAACGCGTTCCACCACTTCATTAGTATGGAGCGTTCGATTCATCACCACAATTCCTGTGACGACATCATTCACATAATCTTTGCCTGCCTCACCTAAGCGAGGTACAAATCCCTCAGAGACAGTCGCGACATCTTTGACAGAAATGGGGAGCGAACCTTGTTGCGTAATCACAATCTTACGAATGTCATCTAGGCTGCCGACCATACCCAAGCCACGAACATTAACCGATTGATCGCCAACGCTAACTGTTCGGCCACCCACGTTTGAATTGGCATTGCCCACAGCCGTTAAGAGCTGCTGCAAACTAATTCCATAGCCCTCAAGTTTTTTGGGGTCCGCTTCAACGTGATATTCCTTAGTCGTACCACCCCAAGTAACATCCATGACCACGCCCGGAACCGTCAACATCCTTCTGGTAACAACCCAATCTTGAATGGTTCGTAAATCCGTCAGGCTATAACCAGGAGGCCCGGTAACTTGGTAGCGAAAGATCTCACCGACAAGACTTGATGCTTGAATCTGCGCCTGAACACCATTTGGCAAGTTCACATTCTGGGATAAATTGTTCGCAATCTGCGTTAAGGCAAAGTAATAATCAACACCATACTTAAAAGTAACGCGAACAAAAGAGAGGCCGTAGAACGAAGTGGAGCGAATGGTATCGACTCCAGGAGTAGTCGCCAAACCAACTTCCATTGGCCGAGTGTAGTAACGCTCCATTTCCTCAGCAGATAATCCAGCGGACTGAGCTGTAATTTCTAAAATAACTGGGGCAGGATTGGGATAGGCTTCGACGTTCAGCTTCATAAACGCCATTACGCCAGCCACCAAGAAGGCGGCCAGACCCATCAAGACCAGCGGTCTTCTGGTTAGGACGAATGTGAGAATCGATTTAAACATGAGGCCTAGGGCAATGGAGTACTGGGATTAATGCAAATTAATAAAAAGATTGCTCAAGAACAGCGCGTTCGATTGAGCCACAATATCTCCAGGCTTTATTCCATCGAGAATTTGGACATAATCCGCCTGCATCAAGCCGACTTTTACTGTTTGCTTGATGTATTTAGTGGACTTATCTGACTCAGTCACCCATACCGTGAACGTACCATCAGCTTCTCTTGCTAGAGCCTTGGCTGGAACTGCGGGGGAAAGAATCGGATCACCCAAAACCACGTTGAAGTCGGCAATCATTTGTGGACGCAATTCATGCGCATCATCGATTAAATTTGCGCGCAGCTGAATACGATGCGTTACAGGATCAGATGATTCGCTCATAAAAAAAACTTTTCCAGAGTAAGTTTTATCTGGATAGGCCTGAACCCGTACAAACAAAGTTTGGCCTACACGGTAACGCGCTATCTCGCCCTCTGGAACACTTGCCACCATCCACAGCTTGGTCGTATCTGAAACAGTAATAGGCGCAGGAGCTGTGCCTGGCTGGACTAACTGGCCAGGAGCGGCAACACGAGAAACTACTTTGCCCGTTACTGGACTAACGACAACGGTCTCGGTATCAATCTTTCGACCAGAAAGAATTTGCTTGATTTGAGCATCAGTAAGGCCGAATAAACCCATAGTCTTCAATGCAGCCTGATAACTAGCATCTGCGGTTTGTTGATCTGAAATATTTTGTTCGAGCTCTTTTAATGAAATGGCACGGGTCTCATAAAGACTTTTTCCGCGCCTCAAAGTCTCATTACTCATTTTTAAAATACCTGCAGTCGACACCAATGTCGACGCTGCTTGAGCCAAATCGGGGCTAAGAATTGTATAAAGAGGTTGGCCTGCTTTGACATCATCGCCAGCAGCGACCAATACCTTGCCAATTCGACCTTGATATGGGCCAAAGACTTGCACAGTTTGATCTTGATTGAAGTCAACAATACCAACAGCAGAACTATCTTGAGAGAAGTCTCGCTCAATTACAGGACCAGGCTTGACCTGCTTAATTTGTGAGGGGGTGATGATGAGGGAATTATTGGGGCCTAATTCGGTTTTAGGCTGGCTTACCTCATACCAATAATCGTATGTGGCAAAAGTAATTTTGACGATTACCCAAATGGCAATCAAAATCAGGATCCACTTACGTTGCTTACCAGTTGTTTTGCTGCAGTAATAGGCGGAAACTTTCTCGTAACTCTGCTGAATTATTCTTGGCGTAGCTTTAATTAAAAAAACAAACTCTTCAAAATATTTGTTGTATTTGAGGTGGTTGAGATAAAAGTAATCTACCCGCTTTTGCAAGTGTTTTGTATAAAAAGGTTCAATATGTTTTTGCAAATGCTTTTGATAAAAGCGCTTTAAAAACCCTGCTATCGAATTTGGTATTTTGAATAAATTCATCTTCTCATCACAACTTTTAAGGTCCAATAAACGCGATTGACCTACAACATTAAATAACCATCGATTTTATAGGTGCCGGACACTATTAAATGCGCTAAATACAAGCAATTATCGTATTTTTGTCTCTATCTAATTTACGCACAAAATTAGTGCATTTATAAGGTTGGCCTATTCTCAAGGGCAAACCATCACCTGTCAACCAATAAACCTCATCAACAATCACAAAAATAATGACAGCGCTCAAAATTCCGCATGAACCCTAAACGAAAAAACATTTACCGGCCCACGAGCAGCGTTGTAGGCGGGGTTATTAATATGCTGGTAATTCACACCCAATAAAATATTGGTCACCACAAGAGCGTTGTAATACAGCTCGCTAATTTGCTCTGGCTTATAAGTTAAGGTTTGAGTAGGACTCGCATAATCCCCAATAAAGTTAGAAATGCCACCTGCTAGCAAATAAGCACGACGATCAGCCGAAATTCCATTGAGCATTGCAGATACACCTATCGTATCCTTTGGTCTACCCCACCGCCCTCCGTTTACCCCCATGCCAACAGAAAGGGAGTTGTCTGCCTCAGCAAAAGCCATAGTCTCAGTATGACCATCGGAGGTAAAGGCTCTCATATAAATACCCAGATCCTTGGTAAGGGCTTGCTCTGCATTAATGCCAATACCAGTTTTAATTTGCTCGTTATTGCGCACATTAAATATTGCTTGTGTACCTTGAGCATTGTTTTGAATGACATAATTCGTCGCATCGGTATACCGAGCCATGATCATTCTGTTACGGTAACCCAAGATGCTAATTTTTCCCGGCAGATCACCAATGTAATGATCTCGCTCTACTTCGATTTGATCGCCATACTCACTAAAAATATGCCAATCAATTGCCAGACCATTGGGAGTTATTGGTGTTGTCATCCTAGATATACGATAAACCCAGTTATCTTGATACCACTCACCTGCCAAGCCCCAGCCGTAGCCACGTGCGTCCGCCGCATAGTCATATGCTAAATAAGTCATGTTTCCCCAGTTCATAAATTGCACACGGGGATCCTTAGCGTATTTACTATCGTCAAAAATATCCAAGGTTGAGAATTGCCCTGCGGTAATTACAAAGCGATTGCTACTGACTATTTGAGAAATTTGATTAGCATCATTTTCAAGCTCAACCTTGCTCCCCTCTTGATTGATTGTTTGACGCACAAAAGCGCGGGCTGAGTAAAAATGAGCCGCCGAACCTTGGGCGCGAGTCGCCTCTCCATTGGTGGGGCCGCCCAATCCAGTGAGCCCAGAAAAAGCCACTCCTGAAACTACCTCTGGATTGAAGTAGACATCAGTATTTGGCGCAACCCGCAAACCAAAAAATAATGTTCCGGACCATGTGTAGCTCATGGACTTATCTGGAGACAGGCTATTCATCCCCTGATAAGGAGAATTAAAAGGGTTATAGCGTTGATTAATGTAAGTTGTTTGACCATGGATATTGGCCGTTAAATCACCAACATTAAATTCCGTGGGAAACCCTGCCACAGGCTCCTCAACACTGGCAATTTGATCAGCCTCAGATCCTGCCCTCTGTGCAAATACAGATGTGCTAGTGATCACACTTACAAGAGCGCCAAACAACATCGACAGGAGAGTGAGATAAAACTTCTGGGTCATTCACAATTTCTATTTGAAGCTACAAGATCAAATCAGGTGAGACAAGACATTCAGATGAACAAAGGGAAGCCTTACAAGCTGAAGCTTTCAGGATTACGCAGGCCAAATTATCCCCAAAAAGAGGCAATTTACCTAGAATTTATGTCGATACCATGACAAATGGAGATTAAGCGCTAGGCGAAGGCGCTCTAAAAACAGCGAAGAAAAATCTTCATTAGGTTAACCAACTGCTCTGCGATCCATTAAGGCGCGAGCTAAGGTGCCAGCATCGACATACTCTAGCTCACCGCCAACTGGAATACCACGTGCAATACGCGTGACTTTAATGCCCTTAGACTTAAGGACTTCGCCAATGTAATGGGCGGTAGCCTCACCTTCACTAGTGAAGTTAGTCGCCAAGACTACTTCCCTAACTGAAACTCCAGTATCGGGGGATTCAATACGATGGAGCAATCGATCAAAATGAATTTCATTTGGGCCCATGCCATCGAGTGGCGAGATGCGACCCATCAACACAAAATAATTGCCTTTAAAACTGAGAGTCTGCTCCACCATCACTTGGTCAGCCGGAGTCTCGACGATGCAAAGCAAGGATGGATCACGTCGATCATCCAAGCAAGTAGCACAAATTTGGGTTTCAGAAAAGGTATTGCAGCGAGCGCAATGACCCACCGTTTCTACAGCCTCACCCAAAGATTTGGCCAGCACAGCAGCGCCATTTCGATCATGCTGCAGTAGATAAAAAGCCATGCGTTGCGCAGACTTTGGCCCTACTCCGGGCAATACACGCAAAGCTTCGATTAAACGACTGAGCGCATCTTGAGGTACTTCGTGGCGCGCCATTTAAAAAGCGATCATCAAAATGGCAACTTAAATCCAGGAGGCATAGGCATGCCCGCTGTTGCACCTGACATTACTTGAGCGCTAGCAGCCTCGACTTGTTTAAACGCTTCTGTATAAGCGGTGACGATGAGATCTTCAAGCATTTCGCGATCATCCATTGCGCCTGAATCAATCTGTACGCGCTTCATTTCGTATTTACCGGAGATGGTGACTTTGATAAGGCCGCCTGCGGCTTGGCCAGTAACCTCTAAGGCCGCCAATTGCTCTTGCGCCACCTTCATCTTCTCTTGCATCTGCTGAGCTTGTTTCATCAAGCCAGCAAGTCCACCTTTCATCATCGCTTCTTTTCCTTTTAAATATTTGATATCTAACTAAATGCTAATTGTTCATACTTGACCGGTTACCGAGACATTAAAGCGCTTTAACTGAACCGCTAATCACTTTGGCGCCAAACTCTTTTTCAAGCTGCTGAATAAAGGGATCAGCAGCAATCATTTGCTCTGCATTTTGACACTTCTCTTGATGTATCTGTGCATCGACTTTAGCGACAGTCTTGCCCTCTACTTCACCCTTCTCGATCACCACTTTTACTGGTTTACCAAAGTGCGTAGTCAAGGCTTCTGCCAAGCGGCCAACAGAAGCCTCGGAGGCTAACTGAGGCATAGGCGTAACGACAGATGCTCGAACTCCCACAGGAGAGTCATCCCAGTCTTGTAACTCTGTTTGAAAAGCCAATTGCTGAACCAAGCCACGGACTGGTAGTTGACGCATCAATGCATGCCAATCAGGACGATTCGCTACATTGCCTATGCTAGCAGTAGCTGGTACGGGAGCTGGAGTAGCGATTGATTTAGCAACTGCAGTTGCAACTGGAGGCTTAGCGACCGGTATTGATGCTGATGATGGCGCAGTCGCTCTAGCAGCAGGAGCTGGTGAACCGGGACGTGCGCTCGCAAGAGATGGGGCTGATGGCGTGCCAACGGTTGCACCGCCCCCACCATTTCCACCGCTACCTGGACGGAATGCTAACATCCGTAAAAGCGTCATTGCAAAGCCAGTTTGCTCATCAGGAGCAAGGGATAAGTCGGGTCGACTAGTAATGCTAATTTGATAGAAGAGCTGCGCTTCCTCTCTAGTAAGCGCACCCGCTAAACGATGAATATCTACCGCCTCGGGCCAGTCTTCTAAAACAGATTCAGGGACTACTTGAGCAGCAGCAATTTTTTGCAAGAGACTCGATAAATCTGCCAGCGCTAATGAGAAAGACATGCTACGCTCGCCCATCTCATTGGCAATCGCAAGTAGTGTTGCGCCATCTTTAGCCATCAAGGAGTCCAAAATACGGACAAGATACGCATCATCCAGAGTGCCCAGCATGCCACGTACAGCTTCTTCTGAAACCTTACCAGCTGCATAAGCAATGGCTTGATCGGTTAAAGATAAGGCATCACGCATCGAACCTTGAGCCGCTTTTGCCAACACACGTAATGCGTTGGTTTCGTAATCAACTTTTTCAGCGGCAAGTACTTTTTCTAAATGCTCAACGATCAATGGAACCGGCATTTGCTTAAGGTTGAACTGTAAGCAACGCGACAAGATGGTAACTGGGATCTTCTGAGGATCAGTTGTAGCTAGAATAAATTTGACGTGCTCTGGTGGCTCTTCTAGAGTTTTGAGCATGGCGTTAAAGGCATGATTGGTGAGCATGTGCACCTCGTCAATCATGTAAACCTTGTAACGGGCATTACTTGGGGCGTAAGCAGCTTTTTCCAGGAGTTGCGCCATTTCATCGACACCACGATTACTCGCGGCATCCATCTCAATGTAATCAACAAAGCGGCCCGCATCAATTTCCATACAAGCCGGACATTTGCCGCAAGGCTCAGAAGTCATGCGCCCTTTGCCATCTTCCCCAGTGCAATTAAGGGCTTTGGCCATAATCCGTGCAATAGTGGTCTTTCCGACCCCACGAGTACCAGTAAAAAGCCATGCATGGTGCAGGCGGCCTTGATCCAAGGCATGGGTTAAGGCCTTAACTACGTGGTCTTGACCTACCAATTGGGAGAATGTTTTAGGGCGCCACGAACGGGCTAAAGCCAAAGCTGTCATGTATTACATTCTAACAAGCTAAAATGAAAGCGGATGGGCCTCCCCGCATGGTGGGTTGGATAACCTGGTCAGGTCGGGAACGAAGCAGCCAAACCCAATTTCTGCCAGTGCCGGGGGTTCGGCTCATCCACCTTCCCCCCTGCTCTAATCAACGGTTTGATCGATCTTTTGGTCATCAAAAATACCCAAACCTTCAAAATACCTGACTAAACCCTGTTAATTGGGTGGCATCTAGCTCATTTAATGAGCTATAAATCCACTAAAGTGATAAAAATAGCAAATTAACCAGTCAGCTAACAAACGCCTAGCCAAACCCAAAGGAATGTCATGAGTGATGTGGAACGCCTGCACAGAATCAAATACATGATTCAACAGCGCCAATGTGTGCCTAGGGAGGACTTCCTATCTGAGCTAGAGATCTCCCCGGCTACCTTCAAGCGGGATTTGGAATATCTGCGTAGCCGACTCAAGGCTTCTATTGTTTATGACCGTTTTATGGGTGGATATAAGTTTGAGAACCCCAATCAGATCGACAAGATTGAAATGCCTGGCCTGTGGTTCTCCGAAAAAGAGGCGACAGCCCTAGTGCTGATGCAACACTTACTCTCCTCCCTAGATCAAGGTGGATTAATCGGACCTCACATTGAACCCCTGACAGCTATCATCGATGGCATCTTGGGCCAAAGCGAGACTACCGCCAAAGAACTTCGTAAGCGCATCAAAGTGGTGGGCATGGGCTCACGCAAAAACTCCATTGAGAACTTCTCCGAGATTGGTGCTGCCCTACTCAAACGCAATCGCTTAGATATTTCTTATTACTCCAAGGGTAATGACGAGCTTACTGAGCGAGAGATCTCCCCTCAGCGCTTAATCTATTACCGTGAGAATTGGTATCTGGATGCCTATTGTCATTTGCGCAATGACTTACGTAGCTTCGCTGTTGATGGCATTCGCAAAGCGACTCTATCGAACAAAGAAGCTGAGGAGGTCTCTGATAAGCAATGCCAGGAACACTTTGCTCAGAGTTATGGCATTTTCTCAGGCAAGGCTACGCAACGAGCAAAGTTACGCTTTACTCCAGAACATGCAAGATGGGTTGCTGGTGAACATTGGCACGGTCAACAAGTCGGCAGCTTTGATAAAGAAGGTTATTACCTTTTAGAGTTTGATTACAACCAAGACCCAGAACTGATTATGGATATTTTGAAGCACGGATCTGGGGTTGAAGTGTTGGGACCAGTAAACCTAAAGAATCGAGTGAAAGCGGAGTTGGGAAAAGCGTTTAAGAATTACAACTAACTCTTTTTCTTCGCAAAGACGCTATAAGTGAGTTTGCTAGGGGATAATAAATCTCTACATAGCCTTACCCGAAAGATCCTGTGATTAGGCTTGAATTTTCCATAGAACTCAATTATCAAATCGACCAACCAGGTAGTGATTTCATTTTTAGCATCCATGCGGCCCAAACCAATCATCAAACGGTAATCAATGAGGCTTTAAATGTCAGTCAGAATATTGGGTTGACCATGTATGCCGATCCCGTGGCCCATACAAGACTCCTGCGCTTAAGAGCTCTACCCGGTTTCTTGAGACTCAATTACAAGGGCATTGTTGATCTACGCCATGATTCGGCATCCCCCAATGAAATAGGAGAAACGCCAGTAGCTTTTCTTCCGGGAGAAGTTTTGTCTTATATCTATCCGAGTCGCTATTGCCAGTCGGATTTATTACAAGATATCGCCATTAAAGAATTTGGGAAACTTGCCCAAGGCTATAGCCGCATTCAGGCAATTCGTGACTGGGTGTTAAATCATGTAGCCTTTTGTCAAAACTCGTCTACGGCGCACACTACGGCAATTGATACCTACTTAAGCGGGGCTGGGGTCTGTCGTGACTTTGCCCACTTAATGATCGCTATGTGCCGAGCCTTGAGCATTCCAGCGCGCTTTGTAACAGGTATTGACTACGGATCAGACCCGATTCTTGGGCCTACCGACTTTCATGCATATGTCGAGGTATATCTAGATGGACGCTGGTATATCTTCGACCCATCAGGAGTAGCCATCCCCATGGGCTTCTTGAGATTTAGTACTGGACATGATGCTGCCGATACCGCCATTGCAACAATCTTTGGAACCGTTCAAGGCTCAACCCCGATCATTTCCATCAGAGCACTACCCAATGCCGAAGGATTTCTTGAGCTACCCCAACATGTTCCTTATGCGCTATCTACTGATAGCTAGACATTCAAGGCACAATATCCCCCTATAAAATCCACTGAAGAATCTTTTATGCCCCAAGCGATTATTTTTGATGTTGAAGCAACCGATAAAAAAGATGCCGTCATCATTGAAGCTGCATCACTCGATGTCACTTCTCTTACTCCATTTGAAGTAAGCAATCCCTGGGTGCAACGCTATAACCCTGGAAAACCTATTAGCCTAGGTGCTCTTGCCACCCACCACATCATGGATGAAGAGTTAGTCAATTGCCCCGCTAGCAGCTCTTTTAGATTGCCTGCAGGCACGAAATACATCATTGGTCACAGCATTGACTTTGACTGGGAGGCCATTGGTAGCCCTGAAGTGAAACGCATTTGTACTCTGGCTTTAGCAAGAAGCCTTTGGCCAGAACTTGATAGCCACACACAAAGCGCTCTCTTGTATCACTTCGAAAGAGAGACTGCTAGAGAGCAGCTCAAAAATGCGCACAGCGCATTAGCTGATGTATGGATTTGCTCAAAGATTGCCCAGCAAATTATTGAGAAACTCAAACCCACCTCTTTGGATGCTTTATGGGAAATGTCTGAGAAAGCTAGAGTTCCAACCATCATGCCTTTTGGTAAACATAAAGGCGAGCTCATCAGCGCTTTACCAGCCGACTACAAGCGCTGGGCTCTACGCCTAGATAACATTACAGGTTATTTACGCAAAGCCTTAGAAGCTTAAATGAATACATCAATACGTTTTGGCAAACTAGGGAATTAGGAATCCGTGATTTCCTAATTCCCTTTTCAACCAAACTGCCAAAACTAAATCTGCCTTTTGGACGCTTTCTTCACGCTCTAATTTTTACCTTAGTTTTTCTTAGTACTTGCTAGTCATACGCATATCACGCTTGGTATTTTTCAATACCGCAAAATAGGATAAAGCGATAATTGCTATGAGTGAGATGCCATTGAAGTTATTGATGATGTCCATTTTTTTCTCCTAATTAATTTATTGATATATCGATTTGTCTTGCTATGTTTTAATAATATTGACTTACTAGCTCACAAAATGAGCTAGTAAAAAAGAATTGCTTACTTGCTGTTTGTGAACTGGGTTATTCATCTGAATTTTCATTTTTTTATTCCACCTATTCCCCGCGCCCTAGCGCGCCACAGGCAGTTCATCCCACCGCGTTGTGTAGTTAGGCGATCTCTTATCTGAGCGCATTTGCCAAGCTTGAGTAGTACCAGTTGCAGCTGAGCGAATAACAGCGTTCCCAAAACGGCTATTGATCGAATCAAGCGCCTTCATCAATCCAGCAGATTTACCCTTAACCTCGATGTCATCGAACAAAGATTGCTGAACGGTAGGCTTGTCAGCCAAAAGACTAAATATCACTCCTGCCTTCTTATATCTAAAGCCGCTTTGATAAATTTGTTTTAAACCTGCAATGGCTGCAGTGGTGAGGGTTAAGGTGTTATCAGTAGAATCACTGAGAGGCACCGAAATACTTTGATGATGTTGTGGCTCATTTTGTTTGAAGGGATTTGTTTGAATAAAAATCGTCAACGCACCCGCTACTGAATGTTGACCCCTCAACTTTTCCGCGCCCCTAGCGGTATGGGTAGCTACGGATTCGGTTAGCGCAGTTAAAGAAGTCACTAACTGACCAAAACTGCGAGAGGAAACAATCTGTTGTTTGGCAGGGGCAACCTCTTCAAGCTGCAAGCAGGAGACTCCGCGTAACTCATAACAAAGACGTTCCATCACCACGCCAAACTGTTGACGTATTAACTGTGGAGAGGCTTGCAAAAGATCGAAAACCGTTTGAATTTTTATCGCTTGCAGGCGTTTGGCGATTTGACGACCAATACCCCAAACCTCGCCCACGGGGGTTTCCGCCATCCATTGGTAAAGCTCTTCTTTGGGCATCGTGCTGATATCGCAGACTCCCGAAAATTGAGGATGCTTCTTGGCCAGATAATTGGCTAACTTGGCCAGAGTTTTGCTCTCGCCCATACCCACACAAACAGGAAGCCCTGTAGTGACCTTAATTTTTTCTTTAATAGTTTGCCCAAGATCACCAGGACTAGAGTAACTTTTGAGCAAGGTCTCAATACGCAAAAAACTTTCGTCAATACTGTAGACCTCGAGATTGGGGGTAAATGTTCGTAGCACTTGGACCACGCGATTGCTCATATCTCCATAGAGGGTGTAGTTCGAGGAATACGCCTGAATGCCATGCTTTTTGGCAATCTCCTCCATCTGAAACCAAGGTGTTCCCGTCTTAATGCCAAGCGCCTTTACTTCTGCGCTTCGAGCTACCGCACAGCCATCATTATTCGAAAGCACCACCATCGGCAGCCCTTCTAATTTTGGCTGGAATACTCGCTCACAAGAAACATAGAAGTTATTCACATCCACAAGAGCAAAGAGTTGAGTAAGGCTGGCCTGTTTCATTTACTACCACCCCTAGTGCTGGAATGACTGTATTTACGAACGACACCAACCACGACACCCCAAATTTGAAGCTCACACCCCTCGTTAAAGGTAATAGGTTCGAATGTTGGGTTCTCAGGCTGCAATTCAATACGGCCACGTAGCTGATAGAGGCGCTTAATAGTGTATTCACCATCAACGACTGCTACAACGATGTCTTTGTGTTTTGGCTTAAGCGCTTTATCAACCACCACCTTGTCGCCGTCACAAATCCCCGCGCCCATCATTGACTCACCCTTAACAGTGAACATGAAGGTTGCTGGCTTATTTTGAACTAGGTAATGATTGAGATCTAGGCCCTCTTCAGCATAATCTGCTGCTGGACTGGGAAATCCAGCAGAAATACGATGACCCAAGAGTTTGAACTCAAAATCGACAGGATTACCTGCTAAGGCCTGTGGCGCTTGGCTTAGCGTGTTTTCTACAAGGGTGGATTGAGGTGCGATAAATGCCATAAGTGCTAATATACTGTATATCCATACAGTATATCAATACCTAGTGCATATTTTTTAACACTCCCATCCTTAAGGGGTGCTCAAAGCGGTTTTTAACCCTCTTTAGCCGCCTTTTTCTTCGCGGGCCCCTGATCTTGACCCTTGGAGAGATTGGTCACGTTCTGCACATTCTTCTCAAATGCACCAAAAGAGTCCGCCATTGCAGCGCGCATAAGCTCAAAGTTTTGCAGCACCATATTGAATGGGTCTTTAAAGGCCGAGGTAAATGTATCAGCGCCGACAGGAGTGTTGTTGGTCGCCTCATTAACAAAATGAATGAGATCTTCCTTGGATTGCCCGGCCATCGATTGCGCAATCTTGACGAGCTCCTGATTGCCGCTACCCAATGCACTAAGGATTGAGCTCTGATATTGCATAACCTCTTTAGCGGCATCCTGCAGTACTTGCGCGTGCACTAGGTCAAAAGCGGACTTGGGATCCGATGTCTTAAAAAGTTCAGCAACTTTTTCCTGAAAAAGTGCTGCCATTTTTTGGGCGGCTTGTTGATTGATTTTGGCAATCTCTTCCGCCTTGCTTGCAGCTACAGCCCCCATCGCTTTTGAGGCTTCTAAAACCCGACTCTGTTGAGCTGCAACACTTGCATTAAATGAATTCTTACTCATAAGGCTTCCTTTCATGGGGCGCTAAGCGCGGATAGACAAGAGTGGTGCTCTTTCAATCTACTCCCAATTACCCTAGCTGCTTATAGAGACATACCATTAGGCGAGCAAGAAAAAGCCGCTCTAAGGCGGCTCTAGGTCAGCAAAAGGCAAAGGCGAGAATAGCCGGGTCATCCACAAAAGCATTGGATAAATAAAAGCTCACCCGATAAACCCAAGGCTGAACTACTTCAATCACCGCGACTACCTGTTCCATCGAGCGCCTTAAGAACCTAAAAAATCTGCTTTACCAATCTCAACACCGTTATGACGCAAAATATCGTAGGCAGTTGTGACGTGGAAATAGAAGTTAGGAATGATCCAGGTTAATAAATACTGCTCACCCACAAACTCAAAATGCCACTCCTTAATGGAGAACTTAATTTCTTTAGCTTCTGTGCCATCTATTTGCTCTGGTTTGATGCTATCGAGAAACTCAATCGTTTTAGCAACGCGTGCTTTGAGCTGATCAAAAGTGGTTTCGTTATCTTCAAACTTAGGTGGCTCGATACCAGCTAATCTAGCCATTCCACCTTTAGCCTGATCACAGGCAATTTGAACTTGCTTGCTTAAAGGAAACATATCGGCAAATAAACGTCCATCCACTAATACTTGCTCATTCAGGTTTTTGCTAGCAGCAAATTCTTGACCCTTATTTAAAAGACTTGCAAGATTGCCCAGCATCTTTTTGAGCTGGGGAGCTGATGCTTGATACATTGAAATGGCCATAACTTCTTTCCTAACAGTGAATGAATTAATGCTTGATGAATATCTTAGTACTACTTTCCAAGCCCAACACCCCAAGGATAAACCCTAATACCAAGCAATGTTCATCGGAGTTGAGTAATTTGCATCAAACAGAGGCCTATTAATACCCAAATCTACGCAAATTTAAAGTAAATAGGCGATCCACTCGGGACCGCCTATTTTTTATAACCACCCCCGATTAACTACTCGAGGAGTTGATCAACATTAGAGATCACTCATAAAGTCACCGCCACCACCACTATCCCAAGAGCTGGAGCCGCCATCATCCCAGGAGCTTGCATCATTTACACCAAAGTTCGGTGAATCCACGCCTGGGCCACCGACTTGATTGAAGTCAGAATTTATATTGCCAGTATTAGTACGACTGCCGCCCATTAAATGACTGGCCAACGCTTCACCAGCGACCATACCAGCACCTAATGCTGCACCAGTAGCAAGGCTACCCATGAGACCGCTACCCATACCACCACTGCTCGGCGCGCCAGGATAACCACCGGGACCGCCTGGGTAACCAGGCGCTCCAGGATATCCAGCAGTAGGGGCGTTATAAACCTGTACGGGCTGAGGACGCTTGCGCAAGAAGAAGACCACACCCGCAATCAGGATGGCAATTAAGATCCAAAATATAGGGCTGCCAAAAATAGAGCTAACGCCAGTATTCGCCTGCATAGGTGCGCCATGGCCAGCATTCAATTGGGCCTTCAATCTTTGCACAGACTCAGGCTGAGCAAAAGGCAATCCTGGAGCAAGAGTTTCTGCATGTACAAACTCAGTTCTTGCAGCCTCTACATTACCCTCCTTGAGATAGAGCTCAGACGCAATGTAATGTGCTTTAGCGCTATTAGGATGATTTTGTAAAACTTCTTTCATCATGGCATCAGCTTTAGCCAACTGCCCTGATTCAATAGTTTGATAAAGCTCTGGCAAGGTAGGCTCAGCAATCGCTATATGACTAGCGAGCAACAGACCTGCGGCAAATACCGAAGTAAATAGTTTTAGTAAACCGCGCATCTTCATCGTGACTCCTTTAAGGATGAATATCATTATCCCCAGTTTAGAGAGGTTCAAGTACTTGCCAGACATATGGTGGCGAAAGCTAACAATTCAAGGGCTAGGCCAGCTTGACTCAACTTTCCACCTATTGCATTCGCTCCATCTGACCTTCAGCAGAGATTAAATAGGCTTCAATGGGCTTATCTGGACGTATTCTGCAAAGCTCTCGCATGTAGTTTTTGAGCTGTTCTCGATACTTACGCTCATTCGGATTACCCTCACTAGGAATCGTGAGCTTGAAATCTAAAACTACCAATCGATCCTCGAACTCGACAAGGCGATCCAATCTAAAGCTCTTACCGTTTTGATTAACGATATCCATTTCATTCCAAGCCTGCACCCAGCCACTTCCGCTAAGGTATGGTCTCAATGCTTCGGTATTCAGAACCTTCTGCGCCCTAGCTAGTGCTTTACTCGCTTTCTCTTCAGAGATCCCTAGCCACTGCGAAAGTTCTTCAATGGTTGGCAAGTCAAGGGCTCGCCCTGGTAAGTCAGCGGTTTGAGCAGTCAGGCGCTCTAAGACTTTATGGAAATGATTGCCCTCTTCTAAGATCGCTAGATTGGTTGGCGATAGATCCTTAGTATCCAAAGTTCCGAGTGTTAAGCCACTCTCAATATCTTCAAGCTTTTTATGGTGACTGGTGCGCGCCTCATCCCAAGAGATTTCAAAATCTTCGATACAAAAGCGAGTGTCAGAGGATTGCTCAATACGCGGCAAAACGCCTACCTGCCGATACTTCGCCACAGAACCGATATCACTCAAGATCTCCAACTTACCTAAAGTCGCTCTTCCATACCAAGATTTTTCATCAAGGCCGCTAGGATTATTTTTAGTAGGCGCCTTAGCCACTCCGCTAATCCAGAGTCCTTGTTTTGCACGGGTCATTGCTACATAAAGCAAATTCCAATTTTCATTTTTTCCAACACCCACTTCATCATCTTTAATTTCGCTACGAGGAGATGTGAGCGTTGCGGATGTATACATGGATAAATGGGTGGGGCCTGTATGTTCAGGTGGCCAATCCAATAGAACCCCACGATGATCCGCTTTACCTTCAGTATGGTTGGTATCGAGCAAAATAACAAAAGGCGCCTCCAAACCTTTCGCACCATGAATAGTCATCATGCGTACGCGCTTATTTCTATCCTCATCTGACATCTCGCTGTCTTCATCCAACTCAGAAATATCGGATTGCGCTTCTGTATCGCCTTCATCTGGAGTCTCATCATCATCTCCCCGACGAATCCTATTGATTTCATCAATGAAACGGCTCAGACTTGGGTAGCGCCCACCATCCTGGTTAAGTGCCAGCTCTAGGAATGCATCCAAGTTTGCCAAGACTTGTGCACGCGCAATCTCCTGTGAAACGCTAGCATATTTAAAACGCAAATCACTTTCTTGATAAATGCAATCCAATAAATCATGCACTGGTAAACGTTCACCCAAAATCCGCCAATGCTCTAAATAGCGCGCAGCTTGAATATGCACTCCATCTTGACTATCTTGCAAAGCATCCCACCATGAACGGTATGAATTTACAGTCATTGCTACAGCTAGAGATTGCATCTGCGCTTCATTAAAAGCAAATATCGGACTTCTCAAGACTTGGGCCAAAGGTAGATCATGACGGGGGGTTACCAGCACCGTTAACAATGCAATCAGATCATCAATCTCTAGAGTGTTTAGCAACCCTCCTAAGCGAGAGCTCTCAAAAGCAAGGCCCGCTTCACGTAAGGCTTGCTCAAATTGAGGTAAATATTTTCGCCGCTTCACAAGTAATAAGAAATCACTTTCTCGCGCTTTACGCCAAACCTCTTTTCCATTTTCGCGATCAACCACCAAGCGAGTATTTAAGACATGAGAGATTAGCGCGGCTACTCTTTTCCCTTCAGCATAACGCTGCATAACATCAGGGGTCTGCTTTGCATCCACAATAGCTTGATCAAAAGCGTTGCCACTTCTATGCTCAAACTCCTCCTCTTCGCGCCCAATCAATGGTAAAAGATAAGCTTCACCCTCTTGAGAAAATGCATTGTTCACTTGCTCTTGCGAGTGGTTTAGTGAAGGAGCTTTCCACAAAGTATTTTGCTGGGTAAATTTATAAGCCTCTGGCAGTTGAGCTTCAGAAAAAACATCGTTAACCGCCGCATTAATTTTTTGCGCATTACGACGCGTAGTACTTTGATTTAAAGGAGTGGCATGCAATTCTTTAACCAAGAATGCCTGCGCATCATCAAAGAGTCGTGGGTCAGCACGGCGAAAACGATAAATCGATTGCTTCGGGTCGCCTACAATAAAAACTGTTGGCTTAGATTCATCTTGGCCATAACCCTCAAGCCAAGAACGTAAAATTTGCCACTGCAAGGGGTTTGTATCTTGGAACTCATCTACCAAGATGTGTTTATATTTCGCATCAAGCCGTGCCTGCAAATAAGCCGCATTGCCAGCATCGGCCATCAGCCTACTGACACCAATCTCTAGGTCATCAAAGTCTCGAACGCGCAAGGATTCTTTAGTGAGTTCCACATGATTCATCATGGCAGCGCCCATTGCAAACCAAGCCTTATTTAGGACATAGGCATCTTGTTCTTTTTGCCAATCAAGAAATTCTAAAAATGCTGCTGCCCAAGCTTGCTTGTAGGTAAGATGTTCTTGCTCTCGATCCAATAGCCCCTCTTTTTTAAGGTACTTATGAAGATCTCCAGAAACTTTATCGTTAGAACTTCTGTTTGACTCCGTTTGAGTCAAAAATACCGACTGCAAGATAGGGGCGATTTCCATCACATCACCTTTTTTATCCCAATGTGCAATCGCCAACTCAACAGCAGCTACATAGGTACTTTCAGTGGTACTGCTATTGCTAAAGCAGAATGCTAAAAACTCTAGGTCCTCTTTAGCATTTAAGGCATTCCATAAGGAAATCAATGGATTAGGCAAACTTAAACGGGGAAGAGACTTCTGAAGCCGTTCAATCGGCGTCAGTCCAATCTCTTGACACTCTTGCGAGAAAAATGCCCATGCACCTCTTTGTTTAAAAAGGCTATAGTTACCAATCAAAAACTTTTGTGTCTCACTAGCGCCTAGATGCTTTAAAAGAACGTCATAGTGATCCTTTGTCTCGGCAGGTAAATTACCCCACCAGCCATCAAGACATTCTTCTTGAAGTCGCTTTGAATCTTCGCGCAAACTAGACCCTGGCTGTATTCCAGTAGATACAGGTGCAGCGCCTAGGATCTTTCCGAACCAGCCATGAAAGGTATCAATCACAAGACCTTGTGGACTGGCCAATACTTTTGCATACAAAGATCGCGCAGTGGGGAGTAACTGCTTTGCACTCTCCTCGCCTAAACCTCGCTGCATTAGCTCGCTGATGAGATGATCATCGCTGCTGGTAGAAAACTCCTCTAGCAATCCATAGAGACGATCGCGCATTTCTTGAGCTGCTTTACGTGTAAAGGTCAGCGCCAAGATCTCATGAGGTTTTGTACCGGCCAATAAGAGACGAACCATACGCGCCACTAGCAACCAAGTCTTGCCACTGCCTGCGCATGCTGAAACAATCGCAGAGCACTCTGGATCACAAGCGATATCTACCCTGAAGACTGGAGAAGGATTCAAGGGAGACGCATTCATGACCACATGCCCTTCCTGCAAATACCTCTTGCCTCGCAATATTGACAAATACTGTCTGGCGCAAAAGCTTTGATGGTTTTACCTGACCATAAGGCTTGTACATCTCCAGTAATCTGCTCTGAAAATTGGGTCATCACTTCAGGCATATCCTCGATGGTGACCGATCGGACAGCAGCATCACCCTCTTTATTAATATCCGCTTTTAATGCAACCCACTGGGCATAATTGACTACGCGCCCAGGAAGTTGACTGCTTTCATTGGCAGCGCGAGCATAGATCAGTAATTGAGGGTCATCAAAAACCGTCTGAGCACGCGACTCTACTTTATTGATATTTTGATTTTTGTAATCAATCACTGATGCCGAATTTTTATCATTGCTATTAATATCAAAACGATCGGCATATCCTTCAATCCGAATCTGCCGTTTTATTCCATGCTGATCGGTGAAAGGCAAATCAAAACCCACCTTCACTTCCGCATCATGGAACTGCCAACCTTGCTGCTCGCGCTCTAACTGCCACTCTATAAAGCTAGGGACTTGCTTTTGCCAATCTCGCAATATTCCCAAGACCCGAGCATCGCCCTCAATTAATCGTTTAAACACCTGCTCTGAAATAGCCATCAATTGCTGCTTCATCCAGGCGCGCCTAAGTTGTATATCACTCAGAATTGAAGACGAAGGATTTTGAGCCTCCGTCTTCATGGCGTGATAAAAATTGCGCAAAATTTTATGTAATGTTTGACCTGCTAATGAGGCATCAAAGCCTTCTTCAAAACCCTTGAGTCTTCGCAGACCTAAAAGACTACGTACGTAATATCGATAAGGACAATCACGTAACGCCTTATAGGCACTTGGGCTCATGGAAAGCGGCATTGGTAAGTCTTCAGCTAAGCCTGTGACAGACATTTGAGAAGGTGTAGCTTTACCATCACGCATTCTCATGGATGCGCTCTCTGCTTTCCAATCAGGGAGGGAAAGCTGTAAACGCTGTATCCACGCGGAAGGTCTTAAAGACTCCCCACTTTTTCCTTTGCTTTGATAAAGCAGCGTTACGCTCGGACAAGAGATCAGTAGCTGTGATAAGTCTTTAGATTGCTGAATAAATTGCGCCTCAATAGTGGAGCCCATCAAGAGACGATTTAAAGCATCCGAGAAAAATAATGGTGGCTCAGAATATGCTGGCAATTGTTGTTCATCGCAACCCACTAATACCACCGCCTCAAATTCACGAAGACGTGTCGAGCTCAGAGGCAAAATACTTAAACTAGCCTGCGCCTCTTTGCCATCCTCTTGGTAGGCAGATTCTTCAATAACAGTTTTAAGAAGACTTAACCATTCCGATATACGCATGGTGATTTTTCGATGACCTTCACCCATGAAATCAAAAGTATTGAGTACCTCCAATAATTGCTTTCCGGCAGGATCTTTCTCCAAACCTAGAGTCATTCCCAAAGCCCCTAGGTCTACAACAAGATGCTCATGAGCCTGAGCGCAATTCATCTTGATGCCACGCCAGCGATTTAAACGACCACGAATACTTTGCAAAAGCTCTAAAAGCAAGGGATTTGAGCCCGAAGAACCATGATCTCTTGAGCCCTCAATAGCCAGATGAAAAGATTGCCAACCCGTATGAGCTTGACTGGCAATCAAGAGATCCTCTAGCTGAGCAATGAGCCCCAAACATATATCAGGACTTTGATTGAGTATCTTGGGGATATCTAAGAATGGATTTTGTAAAAACTCTAGGAGCTGAACGGCAGTTGGGCCTTCAGAAGGTGCACCAATTAATTCAAGCCAGGCATTGAGGGCTGCTGCTGCACGGGTAGTCGATAACTTCCAACCAGTTTCATCCTGAATTTTCAGCGATGGGCCCAAGCGAGAAAGCAAAGCGCGCGCCCTCCTAGCAACTAGGCGATCTTGCGCTACCAAAGCAATATTGGTCTTGCCATCAATGAGATGCTCTTCAATCGTTTTGGCCGCTGTCCATGCAAGCTCTTCAAAACGCTTGGCAGCAATTAAGTGCCAATGTTGTGGATGGGCTTTTGCAACATTACGGGCGACCTGACTTTGAGCATCTTCACCCCCAATGGATTCAGCCCATAAGCCCACGGATCTCCAATCCATTTTGATCTCTACTACTGGAGCATATTGCGCATAATCATTCAAGAGCTTGTTGATAAGCTCTTGATCAATGGGAGTAGCATCAGCAGTCTCCACCCAAATTAGTGGTCTTGGTACTTGATGATTTGCCACTAGCAATTTTGCTTGCTCTAAATAAGCAGCCATTGCAAATTGCTTACGAAACGCTGGGTCGCTAGCGCTACTGATGTAACGCCAAAATGCCAGCAGTACTTGAGCTTCTTGATCTACAACTTTTCTAGCCAACGATGGGTAGGCTTCACTAATGGTTTGATCGAGCAATACTTGTAGCCTGCCAACCCATGCTTGACCAATCTGAATATCAGCATGTTCTCTATCCTGTATTAATGCGTGCAGTTCATTTTGGAGTTTAGGGGCAATAGCTGCCGACAAGGTGTCGCAGGCTTGAATAATGGCCTGTGCCAACCCCCAAGCTCCAGCCTCAGTCTCCGCTTTAAAGCGGGCCTGCAATTCAGAATGCTTTCTGATGGTGGCATACACCGCTAACCAACGCTCGAGATCGGACTGTTTCTTGGGAAATTTCCAGACGCTTGGCGCAGCCTCTAACCAATCATTAAAACTCATGACTTGAGGCAAGAAGGAGATTCCTGGCTCTAGGGCGCCTGAATTTGGGCGGTACTTTTCTAGCGCCGCCCTCACCCCCATTAGGGGTCCTGCCGTACTAAGCACCACTAGAGGGCGTTGTTGGGTTTGTTTCGCATAATCCCAAATTCCCGCTGCCAACTGCTCGAGAACGCTTGCATCGGGCGTCACTAACCACGCATAGAGATGTTTTTGCTCAGAAATTGTGGGAAATGGAAGAGACATTCAGCGAGGCGCTTTAGGGTTAATAAGTATGAGTAAATTTCTTTTTATGCAGAAAGTTTGGCTTGTTGCTAATATAAGCGCTGTAACGTTATAACTAAATAAGCCTAAATAAGGAATTTTCATGAGTGCCGGCATTAAACATGTAACTGACGCCTCTTTCGAACAAGACGTCCTCAAGTCCGATAAACCTGTATTGCTCGACTTCTGGGCTGAATGGTGCGGTCCTTGCAAAATGATTGGTCCGATTCTCGAAGAGCTCGCTGGTGAGTATGGCGACAAACTCCAAATCGCTAAAATGAATGTGGATGAGAACCAAGGCGTTCCTGCCCAGTTCAATATTCGCGGCATTCCTACATTGATCCTGTTTAAGAATGGTACTGTTGCCGCTCAAAAAGTGGGCGCTCTGGCCAAATCTCAGTTGTCTGCCTTTATTGATAGTCACCTGTAAATAATCCTCGACCACAGGCTCACTAGGTGACCCTGTGGTTTTTATCCCCCAGCTACTTGCCACACTAATTTTTTGGTGTAGTATTAGTCAAACGCACTTCTAGTGCGCCGACATTCAGCAATTTACTCCCCTTTCTTTTAGCAAATCCCCCAATATTCTTTTGTTCCATATCCGTCTGATGTAGATCAGGACAGCGATAGCCCAAAACAAATCTAAATTATTTACACCTGAGAACCACATGCAATTAACCGAACTCAAAGTCCTCCACGTATCCGCCCTGCTTGAAATGGCAGCCAGCCTGGAGATTGAAAATACTCAACGTATGCGCAAACAAGAATTGATGTTTGCCATTCTGAAAAAACGTGCCAAGACTGGTGAAACCGTTTTTGGTGATGGCACTTTAGAGGTGCTACCTGATGGCTTTGGTTTCTTGCGCTCTCCAGAAGCTTCTTATATGGCTTCTGCAGATGACATCTATATCTCTCCTGCGCAAATTCGTCGCTTTAATTTACATACTGGTGACAGCGTCGAAGGTGAAGTACGCACACCTAAAGATGGCGAGCGTTACTTTGCCCTAGTAAAAGTCGACAAGATTAACGGTCTGCCTCCAGAGGCTTTAAAGAACCGCATCATGTTCGAGAACTTAACACCGCTTCACCCTAATCGCACTATTAATTTAGAGCGCGATATTAAGGCTGAAGAAAATTTAACTGGCCGCATTATCGACATGATCTCCCCGATTGGCTTTGGCCAACGTGGCTTGATTGTGTCTTCACCCAAGTCCGGTAAGACCGTCATGATGCAGCACATTGCCCATGCGATCGCGGCAAATAATCCCGATGCAATTTTGATCGTTCTTCTTGTTGATGAGCGCCCAGAAGAGGTTACTGAAATGCAACGCTCTGTTCGCGGCGAAGTGGTTGCCTCCACCTTTGATGAACCAGCAGTACGCCACGTTCAAGTTGCAGAAATGGTAATTGAGAAAGCTAAGCGCCTGGTAGAGATGGGCAAAGACGTAATCATCTTGCTTGACTCCATTACTCGCCTTGCTCGTGCCTACAACACGGTTGTTCCTTCATCAGGAAAAGTCTTGTCTGGCGGTGTTGACTCCAATGCTTTACAACGTCCAAAGCGCTTCTTCGGTGCAGCCCGTAACGTGGAAGAAGGTGGCTCCCTCACCATCTTAGCTACAGCCTTGATTGAAACTGGTAGCCGTATGGATGACCTGATTTACGAAGAGTTCAAGGGAACTGGCAATATGGAAGTCCACCTTGAGCGTCGCTTGGCTGAACGTCGCGTTTACCCCGCGATCAATCTCAATAAATCCGGCACACGTCGTGAGGAATTACTGGTTAAAGCTGAAAACCTGCAAAAAATCTGGGTTTTACGCAAATTATTGGCTGATATGGACGATATCGAGGCGATGAACTTCATCGTCGATAAGCTCAAATCCACCAAAAATAATGGCGAATTCTTCGATTTAATGCGCAAAGGTGGTTAATTCACCCAGGGAAGGCCAGTAAAACTGAGCTTTCCCATTGATTTCATGGCATAATTTCTTTTATTGCTTTTAAAAACCTGGGTAAGTATTTAAGTCATTTCGACTAAAACGGCTACCCGCTGATAGGACTCATAATGAAACCTGGCATTCACCCCGAATATCGTGAAATCGTCTTCGTAGACGTTTCTAACAACTTCAGCTTCAAGACTCGCTCCACAATGTCTACTAGAGAGACAATCAAGTGGGAAGATGGCAATGAATATCCATTAGCCAAGATCGAGACTTCATCTGAATCGCACCCTTTCTACACTGGTACCCAGAAAATTATGGATACCGCTGGTCGCGTTGAGAAATTCCGTCAGAAATTCGGTAGCAAAGCTGTTGCTAAAGCTGCTGGTGATGGCGCTGCAAAAACAGCCGAGAAAAAAGCTGCTGCTGCAGAAGCTAAAGCTGCTGAAAAGCCAGCTAAGAAAAAGGCTTAATTCAGACTTACCATTTGTAGGGTTTTGGGAATCCATTCCCTACGAGATAATCAAGGCAGCGTTTGCTGCCTTTTTTATTACTACTTGCTTATGACCAATCTGTTTATACATGGTTAAACTCACCGCCGCCGCCACTAAATCTATTCCACGCATCATTATTTTTGCGTTGACCTTAGTTTATGGTTTTGCCGGCCTCTTCCTGCGTGATCCCTGGAAAAATGAAGATGCCATTGGCTTTGGCGGTATGTGGTCTGTACGACATGGGCAAGCCATTGATTGGCTAGTGCCTCACTTGTCAGGACGAGATCTGTCGCTTGGCACACCACTTCCTTATTGGCTTGGCGCCATCCTCATGAATATATTTGGGCCTTGGATTGGTGAAGCCAATGCCGCGCGCCTTTATTCAGCGATTTGTTTTTTTGCTTCAGCTATCGCAATTTGGTATGCAAGTTATTTATTAGGACGTCGCCAAGAAGTGCAGCCCATGGCATTGGCAGTCGGTGGACAACCAGATCGTAAAAGTTATGGCATGACCTTAGCGGATGGCGCCCTACTCATCTTCCTAGCCTGCGTAGGTCTTGCACAACGCGCTCATGAGACGACGCCAATGATGGCGCAATTGATGGGCATCAGCATTGTGCTGTATGGAACCATTCGTGGTCTTGATAAACCTTGGCAAGGCGGCCTATGGACGGGCCTGGGTATCATCATCATTGCTTTATCTAGCAATCTCACGCTAAGCCTTATTGTGGTTAGCTCCACCATCATCGCCGTGATTGCGAGCAATGCAAAGCTACGCTTTCGCTGGACTTTAACTAGCACCGTACTTGGCTTAATTGGCTTTGCCATCTGGCCTGCCCTCTGGTATTTGAGCGATATCACTCCAGAATGGCGCCACATTGCTGAAGAAGGCTGGCGCAATATGCCAGAAATGCGCGCACTGCCATCAATTCAATCCTTAGGCTTTTTAAGTGTGAACTTCTGGGCCTATGCGTGGCCACTATGGCCATTAGCAGCCATCTCTTTGGCGCACTGGGGGCGAAATAAAAAATCTGGATCATGGCGTGCGCCTCACCTGTGCATTCCACTAAGTTTATTTATTGGGTGCTTGATTTATGTTCTGTTTCGCATGGAAGCGAATGAACATGACTTAATCATTTTGATTCCAAGTCTATCCATTATTGCTGCATTTAGCTTACCGATCCTAAAACGCAATCTCATCAGTTTTATTGACTGGTTCGCAATGTTTAGCTTTACTCTGATTGCGATTGCCATTTGGGTAATTTGGTTTGCTATTGCTACAGGCTACCCTGAAACTACAGCAGCCAATCTTGCCCGCCTTCTGCCAGGGTTCCAGGGGCAATTTGATGTATTTGCTTTTGTGATAGCCGTTGTGATTACTGGCTTATGGCTATCGTTAGTTCGCTGGAGAACTTCTCGTGCCCCGAAAGAAATCTGGCGTTGCCTAATTATTTCCGCATCAGGCACAACTTTAATGTGGGTACTATTAATGACGCTATGGTTACCCACCATTAACTATGCCAAGACCTATCGTTATGTATCAGAGCGCCTTGAACAAGTTGTCCCAAGAAATGCGGGATGTGTAGATACAAGCAATCTTGGTTTAGCCCAGCTTGCCTCTTTTGACTATTTCACCAACCTGGCTTTGCGGGATGATCCTAACTGCCCTTGGATGTTGACTCATAGCCAATCTGAAGCGAAAACCTACGCGCTTGATAATCACAAAAAGCTCACTCTTCTCTGGGAAGATCGGCGTGCGGCTGACCGCGATGAGCGCCTCAGACTTTACGAAGTCATTCCGAAATAAACGGTGTTGCACTTTAAGCTTTCGCGCTTGCGCGAGGACATCCCCTCTTTATTGAAATTGGCCGGCCCCCTGCTAGTTGGTCAATTGGCGGTAATTACATTTGGGGTTCTCGATACGGCCATGACCGCGCGGTATTCTGCGGATGATTTAGCAGCACTAGCAATGGCCTCAGCAATCTTTATCAGTATTTATGTAGGTCTGACTGGTGTGATTTCCGCCCTAGCTCCAATTGCCGGACAGTTATTTGGCGCCAAACGCCATGATGAAATCGGCGAAGAGGTACGCCAAGCAACCTGGCTAGCCGTTGGACTCACGTTCTTGGGCTGTTTTATTCTGATAAACGCAGACTATCTATTGCAGATATCCCACGTTAGCCCAGAAATCGAAGGCAAAGCTCGCCTCTATCTTGATATATTGGCGCTAGGCTTACCTGCAAGCATGGGGATGCGCGTCTTAATGGCATTACATAATGCTGTCTCACGACCTGCGGTGATCACCGTTGTTCAGTTAACTGGGCTCGCTCTCAAGCTACCACTAAACCTACTCTTTATCTACGGCGGCCTTGGCATTGTCGGCATGGGCGGTCCTGGATGCGCGGTCGCTACCGTCATTGTCAATTGGTTTTGGTTGATCATCACCCTAAGCTTTGTACTGTTTGATCGGTTTTACAAGCCCTTCAAAATCTTTAACCATTTCAGTGCACCAGACTGGCATCGCATCTGGACTTTACTAAAGCTAGGTGCACCGATTGGATTGAGCTATCTCATTGAAGTGACCTCTTTTACTTTTATGTCTTTATTTATTGCTCGCTTAGGCACTACCGCTTTAGCTGGACATCAGATCATCGCCAATATGGGGACGGTAATATATATGGTTCCTCTCTCCCTATCCATCGCTACCATGACGCTGGTATCGCAGGCAATTGGTGCCAACAAACAAGAACGCGCAGAAGAGATTGGATGGTCCTCTGTTTTCTTCACCACAGTACTTTGCGTGCTGATTGGTATTGCAGTATGGATCTTTAAGATGGATCTTTTAAATTTTTATGATCCTCCTGATGAGGTAAAAGCATTTTCGATTCCTTTGTTTTTATTTATCGCCTTTTATCAAATTTTTGATGCGCTACAAGTGACTGCGGCATTTATTTTGCGTGCTTATCGCATCGCTTTTTGGCCCATGCTTATTTACGCAGGCTCTTTGTGGGGTGTAGGCTTAGGAGGCGGCTACCTCATGGGCTTTAATATCTTTGGCAATACTCCGGAATTTTTGCAAGGCGCCAATGGGTTCTGGGCTGCCAACAGCATGAGCTTGGGCTTGGCCGCCTGCTTACTACTTTATCTCTTTAGAAAAACCGCGGCGCGCTTTGAGAAAACGCATCCGCCGATTGAGACTTAAACCTTAACTACCAACTTTATTGCTTGCTAAGGTTTTTACTTGCCGTATACCTTTAAGCTCGATGCGTCATCATCAAGGCGTCTCTTATAATTTCTGCCTTCAGTTCTTTTGTCGTTTGCCGGATTGGCAACCACGAAATTCTGGTCTTGCAAGCGCTTTGCAACATCTTCCGCCAGAGATAAAGAAGCCTCTTTCATTAACTTTGCCATGCTAGGTTTGTAGTTATTGTCACGTCCATCAATACGGACATCATGACCGCCACCTGAAGCAATGAAAGACGCAACAATTTGAGTGGTTTGAGTATCTACCAAATTAAAGTCCACGACTACATCCAACGCCACTTGTTGACTACTGGATTTAGTGCCTGGGATGTCATCTGCATTATCGGTAAAAGAGATTTCTTCAAGAACGCCATAAAGAACATAATTGGCATCGCCAAAATCTCCAGCCTTAATACGCTGGACAATATCAAAGTACTCATCACCCTGATTTTGAGTAGGGACCGATGGTTTGGCTTGCACTACCTTGTAACCTGAATTAATCAATACTCCACGTATGGGGCTTGCCAGATAACGTACCTCACCATATTCCATCTTGCTTTCGTAGCCAGACTTTTTAACTGTTTGGCTACTCGCACTTGAAGATGCATTGCTGACCGGTGAATCAGCCACCTTAGGGAGGTTTGCATCTGGAGTCTGAGCTGCGATAGAGCTAGTCGATGCAGGATCGGCTAAATTCGTGAACTTCACTGGAAAGGCGGAGCTGTTTGGGCCACCCGTAAGAGCGGAAGAATTTGCCTTATCGGCATCGACAGCAATCACTTGAGGCGTTATCGCAGAAGCGGAAGTTGACTCTGATTTATTTCTTGTCTCCTCTACAAAGCTGGAGTTCTTACCCTCTTTTTTGTAATAAATATCCGTAACTGCAATAGACTTAGATTCTTCATTCAGAATCTCTGCATTGATTAGCTTAGCCTTAGATGTGGATACCCCATTTTGAGATCCATCCCCCAGTTGTGATTTTGTTGTCGGCGCAGAAGAACATCCAACCAGAAGTGCTACAAGCACTCCAGCAGATAACAATAAGCCGTTTTGAATCAGTCGCATATGAATAACCTCTATACCCAATTAACGGGTTGCCGTTTTACGAATCTCTTTTTCATCCGCCCATTCGATAAGGCCAGATTCGTTATCAATGAGATTCAGATTGAAAACGTAATACACGTCTTTAACATCTTTATTGGTTTTCACAATAGAAGCAATGGAGCCTTCGATGCGGTATTGGGCGCCTTGCATATTGCCAGTTTTACTGATGGTGCTGCTCTTGTATAAACCTGTTTGGTTTTGACGTTTTAACTCATCAACCTGATTTTGCATTTCAGAAATACTCACCGCAAAACGCACTTGACCACTCTTTAGCAGTTGAGTTCTGATTTTGTCAGTAATCACCGTGGTATCAATATATTCTGAAGTCTTGTTTTTCACTTCGGCCAAAGTCACTCTAGGCGCATCTTTGCTGGCAGAAATAGGTTTTGACTGCAACAATGATCTTGTCATCGATTCCGCAATCATCTGAAGATCGGTGGATCCATAGTTCGCATTTACGGTTTCCACGCCTTTAGCATCGCCATAACGTACCTGAGGTCCTGAGCAAGCAAGCAAAAAAGAAGAGGAGAACAAGACAGCTAATAGGGTTACTTTACGGGCATTCATAGGTTTACTCATATTGGTAGAGGGCAAGTTCTTATTGGTATTGATTTAATTCAAATCGGAAATCTGTTGCATCGGGTGTGGGTGCTATGCCAATGATATTGGTGGATTGACCTTTGCTAATGGTGACTGGCTTCCATGACTCCTCATCAAACACAGACATACCATTTTTACCAACCCACCTAAAACGATAGGAGACTAAGTTGGATTTACTGTCATTTTTAATGGTTACTTGAGCAGTTAAAACGCCATTGCGTACGATGCTACGCATATCGGTAATTTGAATACTGTCTGTATCACCGTAACGATCAGTCATTTCTTTGATGGAGGGTGTTGAGCTACAAGCAGCCAAAATCACTGTCGACAAAATCATTAAAAAGTATTTTTTCATGATGCTTACTTCCTATCTAAAAAAGCTGCTTTAAAACGTCAAATACACCTGGTTGAGGTTCATATGGAACAGCGGTAGTAGCACCCTTCACACCAGAATCTCCTTTTACTTGAATCCCTGCAGGACTAGGATCGGCACTCTTTAAAACTTCCGCTGGATCACTTTTCTCAATACTTGATGCAGCTTGCAGCAAAGCTCCAGAACTCTTAGTCTTGGGATCTATTTTCGCATCAGAAGACCCAACGATGATAGGAGTTTGCTGGGGAAGCGCATTAGGGTCATTAGAAACGATTACTGAAGCCCGATCTCTGAACATACGGATATAAATCACGTTATATCCAGCAAGTAACTTGACTGTCTGACTACGAATCATCCCGGTAGGAGTGGCGTATTTCAGGACATTTTCGCCTACGGGCAAATCCACTCGCGCCATATAGGTTTGCGAGGGCAAAGTTGACCAATGCCTTGTATCGGTCACATTGATCGATTGCATGGCCATTCCAGTAATAGCGCCTGCAATAGCACCGATCAAAGCAGAGTTGTTGTTGCCATTGTTATTATTTTTATTGGTAGCCTGCTGGGCAGCCCGATCAGCAGCCATTTGAGCTCCGATAGATACTAAGGCTCGAGAGGTCGCCCTCAAAACATAGCCTGGCATCTCATCCTTGAGATTCTTTCTGGCCATCGCATCGATATTTGTGACTAATTCAGGAGAAATTATCTTCGCCCCAACTTGAATATTATTAGGCGTAAAACGCTCATTAGATTTTTCAATTACCGGGAAAGTCAAAGTGACTATCTTGAAGCTACCGCCAAAATAAAAAGACTGATTGAGTTTATATGGGGTAATTTTTGGCAAATAACCTGTATCAATAATAATTAAGGTGTCCGCACTCGCCTTGGTGTTTCTATTTTTAACATTGGCATCAAGTTTTGCCAGACCACTTTTAAAAAAGGATACAGATGGCTGAAGCTCTAATGCCAACCTATATCCGGGAGCGGCAAGACTGGTTTCGCCTTGCGATTCATGAATGAAGGCCGAGAGATAGTATGCAGAAGGATTCTGATAAGAATTCTTTAAGCTTCTGGTTTCTTCATCATCCAATAAATTGACTGGATAACCACTAATACTTTCAATGCGACTACTAGCCCCTCTTGTATTTTGATTGAGCTGCTGACTCTCCTCCGCCTTTGAGACGGCTGCAACTTTTCCCTGAATTAATTCTTCAATAACCTTTTCGCGTTGAGCCATTTTCTTACCCTCAACCATGGCATCACTCCAATGCCCTTGGGCAATGTGATTAAGCGCCAAAGTTTGACTCAAGAGACTAACTTCATAAAACTTAGGATCGTAGTCATCACTTAAACCCTCCGATAACACGTAAGAACCAACATCACTAAAGGAGCGTTTCAGACGTTCGCTATTTTGAATCTCCCAACGATCTACTTGCTCATCAGCAATCAATAAATTTTTAGTGCTACTAGGAATCTGGCTGGGGCCTGAAAGCCTCTGAACTTCGCCCGTCTCTAAGTAATAGAGGGTATTTTTAGTTTTAAAGGCGCTTTCGATCGTTGCGCTGGTATTTTGCAGGTTACCGTTCTTAAACTGCTCCTGACCTTCATTCATTTTCAATTGCTGGGTTTGTGTGGCGCAACCTGTAATGAAAAGCACCAGAAAAACACCCAGCAGAAATCCCAATCTAAAACCAGGCAAAATCGATACGCGAGGATGATTTTTCAATGAAGGTTTAGGCAAGAATGGTATCAAGCGCCCTTGGGGGGTGACATGTATTTAAGGTAATTTTCATTTGGCTCTTCTTAAATCAATAACGCTTGAATTTCTCGCAAGCTGACACATTTTTAGATATTTTTTAGGTATGAACAGAATTTAGGAGCAACTGCTACATCCCCTAACGCTATTGTTCTAGCTTAGCCCCTGATTTATAGATCACCCTACCCCATTTATTGGTTTCGGTTTGAATTAGCCTGGATAAGTCCTCAGGACTGCCTGGGGCTGGATCTAAGCCGCTGGCCAAAAGCCGCTTACGGATATCCTGATTATTTAAGGTTTGGCGAGTTAAAGCATTGAGTCGTTTTTGGAGGGGTTCTGGTAAGTGTGCAGGCGCCATTAAAGAAAACCAAGAGATGGCCTCAAAACCTGGCAAACCCTGCTCAGCAAAGGTAGGTATTTCTGGAGCGGCATGCGAACGCTTAAGGCTAGTGACCCCCAACGCCCGAACATCACCAGATTTGATTAAAGGCAATGAAGATGAAAGGTTATCAAACAGCATCGAGATTCGTCCACTAATTAAATCCGGAAGAGATTGAGCTCGACCCTTATAAGGGATATGCCGTATTTGGATGCCGGTCATCTCTTTCAGCAGCTCCCCAGACATGTGCAAGGAAGTACCAATACCAGAAGATCCAAAAGTTAATTCATTGGGCTTGGCTTTCGCCAATTCAATCAACTCATGCAAATTATTCACGCCTAGCTTTTTATTGACTACTAACACATTGGGTGTACTAGCTAAAAAGCTAATAGGGGTGAAATCTTTAACGGGATTAAAAGGGATTTTTTCATAAAGAGCGCCGTTGATCGCATGTATTCCTACCGTCCCAATGAGCAAGGTATATCCATCAGGCTCACTTTTAGCAACAACATCAGCACCAATATTTCCACCAAACCCGGGGCGATTTTCCACCAATACCGGAACCCCTAAGCTTTGTTGCCAATTTTCCGCTAAGACGCGGGCCAAAATATCAGGAGCACCTCCAGGTGTAAAGCTCACAACGATACGAATTGCCTGTTTTGGCCATACTGGAGCATTGGCTGCTCTTTGAGCAAAAGCCAGGTGATTTGCAAACAAAAACCAAATGCACGAAATAACAAAGAGGCCTTTAGCCGCCTTGAGAAATGGCTGCATCAGCAAGCTATGTGATCGACTTAAAAACCAAAATGACTGCGCAACCAAATCCAACCATCGTATTTGATGGGATCATCAGCACAAGCGCCAATACCGCACTCCAAAAGAGTGGAGATCAAGTTAGCTAAAACTAAGAGAATAAAAGTAATGACAAGAGCATTAGCAAACCAAGAGCGTGAACGCACCTCGCGATTTGGAAGCATCAACAAAATTGCCATGCCCGCTAAAAGAGCTAAGGAGCCTACAAAAGCCCAAGTATAAAAATGCAACTCCAAGAAGGTACTCCCAAACCCTTGATCGCCTGGCAGGATATGCAAAAACACTTGGCGCAGAGATACCATCATGCCAGTTAAGCCACCTAAAATACCCCAACCATAGTGTGAGGAGTGGGCGCCGCAGCGAATATTCAATACCAATGCAAAGCCAATGATGACAAAGCCTATGCGTTGCATTAAGCAAAGCGGACAAGGCAACTCGCCAAGATAGAGTTGATCTACAAATGCATATGAAAGCGAGCCAACAACAGCAGCCAAGGCCAACTGATTGCCAAGAGCAGCTAAAGAAGGGAGGGAATATTTACTCACAGGCTGATATTTAGATGGCTAGTGGCGTGGAAACGGAACCAAACTACCAAGATGGCAACAGTGATTCCCAATAAGGTGAGGCCAGCAATGCGCTTCTCAAACCAGACAAAGATCAGCCCAATGAAGGCGGTTAGAAAAGGCAGGAACATGTACATACAAGAATTCTATCTCAGGAAGAGCAAATTACTACTAATTAGCATCATTGAAGGGTTATTAAGTGGAATTTGAGTGTCTTTTGTATAGAATTGGCCCATGAAGCCAAGTCTAACCGCCATTACAACTACACCCTGCCTTGAATTAACCATTGATGGCCTGATTGCTCGAATTACCTTCAACAATCCTAGCGCTCGCAATGCATTAACTTGGCCAATGTATGAGGAGCTCAAGTCCATTTGTGATGGCTTGGCCAAAAATCCTCAAATTAGGGTGGCTATTTTTAGGGGTGCGGGAGATAAGGCATTTGTATCAGGGAGTGATATCCAGCAATTTATCGATCTCAAAGAAAACGAAGCTTATGAAGTTGCCGTAGATCATATCTTTAAATCGCTACAGCATCTCCCTATTCCGACAATCGCCTTAATTGAAGGTTTGGCAGTGGGCAGTGGCCTGCTGATTGCAACAGCATGCGATTTTCGGATTTCAACACCAGATGCGCGTTTTGGGATTCCAGTAGCCAAAACTTTAGGTAACTGTCTATCACCAAGCAATCTCTCTTGGATTAGCGCTCACCTTGGTATCCCCATGGTTAAAAAGATGCTACTCACAGCCGAGTTAGTAAGAGCCCCTGAATTACTGAGCTCTGGATATCTTTACCAAACTGCCAGCCCAGAAGAAATTTCACATACGGTTGATGCGCTCGCCAATAAAATGGCGGCCCTTGCTCCGCTAACCCAAAAATCAAGCAAAATTATTTTGGCGCGTTTGATGGAGAGCAATTTGCCAGATTGCACTGAGTTAATGCGTGAGACCTATAACAGCGCGGACTTCAAGGAAGGTGTTAATGCTTTCCTTGATGGTCGACCTCCAAAATGGACCGGAAAGTAATACCCTTTGTTTAAATAATTTTGGTATTGAGTGTTGGCAATCCATCAATCTTCGCCTCAAGGACATCACCTTTTTTAACAGGCCCAACACCGGCAGGAGTCCCAGTGAAAATCAAATCACCAGGCTCCAGGGTAAATAGACTGGATAAAGATGCAATAACGTCAGGAACATTCCAAATCAATTGATTTAAATCGCCCTCTTGACGTATTTCTCCATTCACCAATAAAGTTACCGACCCTTTATCTGGGTGACCCCATTGAATAACTGGGGTAATAGCACCGCAAGGGGCTGATTGATCAAAAGCCTTGCCTGTATCCCAAGGGCGCCCCATCTTCTTTGCCTCACCCTGCAGGTCACGGCGTGTCATATCCAAGCCAACACCATAGCCATAAATATGCTCAAGCGCATTTTGAGAGGGAATATTCACCCCACCTTTGGCAATCGCCACCACCAACTCAACTTCATGATGCACATCATTTGAAAGGCTGGGATAAGTCATGTCTTTGCCATCAGCCAAGATCGCACTTGCAGGTTTCATAAAAAAGAATGGGGGTTCACGATCAGGATCATGACCCATTTCTCGCGCATGATCGGCATAGTTACGCCCAACACAAAAAATACGGTTTACTGCAAAGCGACGAATATCCCCGGTAACTGGTAATGAAGGAATTGCTGGAGGATCAATTACGTAAGTTAAGGACATGGCTTTTCTTTCAAAAAAACAATTTGCAATAGGTGTAATTTATCAAAGATTGAAACCAATTACTTAGAAGAGATTTACTTTGATCGTATTTTTAAAATTAAGATACTTAGCGCCAAAGCAAAAGTTAAAGCATTGGCCAATATCAAAGGCCATTTTTCAATAATCCAGCCGTATATCAACCACAAGCCAACTCCGGCTGTAAACAGACTGTACATCCCCAAAGAAATCCCAGAAAGGTCACGAGTCCTCCATGACTGAATGGCTTGAGGCAAAAAAGCGATCGTCGTTAAAAACGCAGCACTATAGCCAATCAGCTCAATGTGTTCAGATAAAAATTCCATCAGGTGATTGGTGATTCTAGGGTAGGGGAATTGAAAAAATAGCTTTGAGCGTTAACGAGTCTGAACTATTCGTAAAACCTTTACCTATACCTGCCTGAAAAGGCAGTGGACCACCATCACAATAGACGGTTAAGAATCCAAGCTGCTGAGTGCCGGGCCAAGAAACCGGCCCCGTTCCCAACTGGTTGTAATTGGAATAAAACTCCACACCCACAGCCCACTCAGGGGCAACTTCTCTAGATAAACGAAACGCCGTGTTGAAATAAGGTGTCTGGTGAACATAGGGTTGCGATAGGGGCTGATCAAAAATAGGATTAACCACCAAAAGCCATTCATCAAAATGTTTACCGATAATAAATCGAGCCTCTGAGTTATAGCGAGAAGGCTCATATTGCGGCAAGGTATTTGAAAGTTCAATATTCAATCCACCAAATACGGGATCCCCCTTCTCCTCTTGATAAGGAAGCCACTTGAGGCGAACTTTTGCGCCAGCATAATTCCAGGTACTGTTGTTTACTACTGAATTGACGTAGAAACCAGCTTCAAGATCATGACCAAGTCCATAAGCAAACTCTGGAGTGATCCGAGTATTGCTATTGTTCATAACTTCACCTGGGTAACTTGGAGTTTGCACTCCCCGAGGCGTGTTGTTGACGTGCAATTCCAGACTAGTTTGGCCCTTGGAATTGATCTCATCATCGTAGACTTGGATCTCATCTTGCAGAACCGCCCAGCTCGCCAATGGCAGAAGCCCCAAGAATGCCATCAAGAGTATTTTTAGGGTTAAACGTACTGGCATCTGCATGATGCAAGAGTTTAACAATGGTTCCGGTTTCAGGTGCGGCAAGCCAACGGGCGCCAAAGAAATCTAAGACTCATATCAAGTCTCTACCAACGGCAAAGCCACCAAAAAGGTGACCTTGCATTCAGCCAAAGAGGCTATTTATCCCAGAGTGAACTTGAGTTCACCCAATTTCTCTACATAGCTGACAACCTTATCGCCCTTCTTCAGCCAAACCTGCTTATCTTTTGGCATTCCCAAGATAACACCTTCAGGAGTACCAGTAAAGACAATATCACCAGGCTCTAAAGCCCAATATTTACTAATATAAGACAACATAGCTTGGGTGTTATGAATGAAGTCTGATGTATTGGAGTTTTGACGCATCACCCCATTTACAAAAGTTTGGATCTTAAGATTATTGGGATCACCTACCAAGTCTGATGTGACAAAGTAAGGGCCAATTGGCGCGTACTGATCAAGGGTTTTACCGATCATCCATTGACCACTAGGAAGCTCCAACTGTAAGTCTCGTGATGAGAAATCATTAGAGGTGCAATATCCAGCGACATAGTTCAATGCTTCTGAGACAGGAACATTACGCATTTTTTTTCCAACAACAATTAATAATTCAGTCTCGTAGTCGAGCTTATAAGAAATATCAGGCGGTGGAATTTCCAAAACACAATCATGTGCAGTTAAGCTGTTGTTGTACTTATTAAAAAGAGGCGGTACGCTAGGACGTGCCATACCGATTTCATCAGCGTGAGCGCGATAATTTAAGCCCACACAAATAATTTTTCCTGGGTTCTTAAATAGACGACCAAAGGTAATCTTTGATTCATCCAAGTAAGGCACTCCAGACTGGTCGGCGCCTGCAACCACCTTATTAAATCCACCTGCATTTCCTTCTTGGAGTAGTTGATCCAAGGTCAATGGGGCCGCAATCTTTAATTTTTTGGCGACCGCACGTACATCAATCACACCTTTGGGAGTCACAACACCCAAAGTCTCAGTGCCATCGGCGTTTTTAATTGAAAGTATTTTGCTGTTTCTGACCATCTGATGGGGGCCGCTATAAACATCACCACCCCATATAGAAGTGGGATGAGCTGAAGCATCTTGCATAACACCCATAGTTGTAGCGGCAACAATACCTGCACCCGAAGCTGAAACTGTCTTCATGAATTGACGACGAGAACTCATTTTATCTCCTGTTATTTTTAGTTTTTTTACTACTCAGGAGATAGTACTTTAGTTAAAAAATGCTGTACTGCAAAAAAATAATCCTTAGGCCCACTTCAGGTTCTTTAGCCAAGGCCGAAAATCAAGGCAACGTGGTAAGTAATAAATGAAGCCAAATAAGCTAAAGCAAATAAATAAGACAACATGATGACGGGTATCTTCCATCCACCTGTTTCACGCTTGACTGCCGCAATCGTCGATAAGCACTGAGGGGCAAAAACAAACCAAGCCAACAATGAAAGTGCAGTGGCTAAAGACCAGCCACTCGAAATTAAAGGAATCAAGGCATCAGCAGCATCTGCACTTGAACTCGATAATGCATAGACCGTAGCTAGGGAGCTCACGACGACTTCTCTTGCAGCCATGCCAGGTACCAAGGCAATACTGATTTGCCAATTAAATCCGATTGGCGCAAAGATATGCGCCAAGCCCTGACCTAAGCTACCCGCCACACTATATTGAATGGGCGAGCCCGTTGCTCCTTCTGGAGGCAATGGAAAGCTGGAAAGTACCCAAAGGGAAATAGTCATCACAAGAATGATTCCGCCAACTCGACGCAAGAAGATTTCAGCGCGCTGCCACAAACTAATCGCTAAATTTCCCAAACGCGGCAGATGATAACTAGGCAACTCCATCATCAGGGCATTGAGTTTAAATTGCTCACTTGTAAAGCGCTTTAATATCCAGGCAACCGCCATGGCCCCAAATATTCCCGCTAGGTAAAGCAGAAACAATACCAATCCTTGTAAATCAATTCCGGACCAAAGTTTTCTTTCTGGGATAAATGCAGAGATCAATAGGGCATAGACAGGCAAGCGCGCTGAACAGGTCATCATTGGTGCTATCAAAATCGTCACCAAACGATCCCGCGCATTTGAGATGCTTCTTGTCGCCATAATTCCAGGGATGGCACAAGCAAAACTAGAAAGTAGTGGAATAAAGGATCTTCCGGATAACCCAACAGAGCCCATCACTCGATCAAGTAAATACGCTGCACGCGGCAAATAGCCCGATTCTTCTAGTAATAGGATGAAGAAAAATAAGATCAAGATCTGAGGCAGGAAGATGATCACCCCTCCTAGACCCGCCAAGATTCCATTAATCAATAAACTACGGAACCAATTATTTGGAAGGACTTCTATTAATACGCCACCCAAATACTCAACTGAAGATTTAATAAGCTCCATGGGCAAGGTCGCCCAACTAAAGACCGCCTGGAATATCAAAAAGAGTAACGCAGCCAAAATTATTGGCCCAAAAACTGGATGTAGCAATACTGAATCTAGTCGATCGCTCAGGCGATCAGGAATGATTTGATCTAGCCCTAGGTTATGCAAGATTCTTTGAACTTGCACATTGTCGGTTTCCGAATGAGCGATATGAGAGGCGACATTCTCTATGGCGACATCGCCAACGTTTGTATGTATTGAATTTAAATGACGCCAATCTAACCGATCAAAATATGTCTTAATTGCATCAGCACCATCTGACTGAATACCGATACTGGTCAGAACTGGAAGTCCTAATTCTTTAGAAAGAGCGTCTGTATCAATTACTAAACCATGACGTTTAGCGATATCGAGCATGTTGAGCACAACAACGCACGGTAGTCCCAAACGTTTGGCTGCTAAAACCAGCCGCAGATTGCGACGTAAGTTTATGGCACTTAATATACATAAAACTAAATCTGGCCTTTTTTCACCCTCAGCCCTACCGAGCAACACATTGCAAGTTACCCGCTCATCCAAGGAGCGAGGATACAAACTATAGGCACCCGGTAAATCTAAAATTCGCAGATTCTTTCCAGAGCTTAAAGTCAGACGACCCTCTTTACGCTCAACAGTTACACCAGAGTAATTAGCTACCTTTTGACGACTGCCAGTTAATAGATTAAATAAAGCCGTTTTTCCGCAATTGGGATTTCCTAATAAGGCGACTAATGGCTCGTTCGGGAAAAAATGAATTTTTGATTCAGACATGAGCAATAGACTCAACTGAAATCATGCGCGCTTCGGACTCACGCAATGCAAAAGTAGAGGCGCCCACTCGAACCATGTAGGGACCTTTGCCCAGCAAGCCCTTTCGCAAGACTGCAACCTGCTCACCCGGTAAAAAGCCAATATCCTCCAACTGCCCCTTGATTTGAGGAGCCCCTTTGGGAGAATGCACGCCACTTACACGGTAGAGATTACCTAATACGACTTCATCCAAATTCATGGAAAGCGGTCACTTTTGCTATTTAATAGGAACGATTCTCATTATATACTCCATCAACGCAAATCTATCACACCCGCAAAGAAGATCAAACGGGCAGGCAAATCCTCCCATACTCAACATAAAATGATTTTGATCCAGCACAAAAGGGTGCTATAAATTTCTCCATGTACCTACCAAAACACTTTCAAGTCGATGACGTCGCTCTATTAGCTGCCCTTATTGAGGAATTTCCTTTGGCCACAGTCATTGGAATATTAGATGGGGTTACTGAGATTAATCACATCCCCCTACTTTTAAGCGAAGATAAAACTCGCCTATATGGTCATGTAGCCAAGAACAATCCATTATTGAAGCTTGCCAATCAAAAAAACCTGAAGTTAAGTGCTGTTTTTCATGGGCCAAATGCATACATCACTCCATCATGGTATCCATCAAAGCAACATGAGGGAAAAGTTGTCCCAACCTGGAACTATGCAGTTGTCCACGCAGAGGGCCAGTTAAGCCTTATCGATGATCCAACATGGCTTAAGGCACATGTTGCTCTCATGACGAATATTTATGAGTCCACGGCGCAATCCACCTGGAAGCTAGAGGATGCGCCTGAAACCTATATCGACTCCATGCTAAAAGCCATCGTTGGAATTGAAATCAAGATTGATAAATTAGTTGGCAAATTCAAGCTTAGCCAAAATAGACCTCAGGAAGATTATGCAAGCGTAGTGGATCACCTGAAACAATCGCCTAAGGACACGCTCAGGCAAATGCTTCAATATATAACCATACCTCATTAAATTTATAATAAATTCCCATGAAACTCCACTTTTCCCGCTCCCTAGCTGTCACCATCACTGTAATAGCTTTATTAAGTACGTCTTGTTTTGCACAAGAAAAAAATATCGTCGTCGCTTCGACTACCTCTACCGAGCAATCGGGCCTATATGGCTACATTCTCCCCGTCTTCAAAAAACAATCTGGCATTGAAGTAAAGGTTATTGCCGTTGGAACAGGTCAAGCTCTAGATATTGGTCGACGTGGCGATGCCGATGTTGTATTTGTTCATGACAAGCCTGCGGAAGAAAAATTTGTACAGGAAGGTTATGCAACAAAACGTGTTGAGGTAATGTATAACGATTTTGTATTAATCGGTCCCAAATCCGATCCAGCAAAAGTTGGCGGTGGAAAAAATATCTTATTAGCGTTTCAAAAAATTTCTGACGCTCAAGCTCCATTTGTCTCCCGTGGTGACAAAAGCGGCACCAATGAAGCCGAGTTACGTTATTGGAAGGCGACTGGAATTCAGGTTTCACCCAGTTATGGCTGGTACAAGGAAACTGGCTCAGGTATGGGGCCAGCCTTAAACACCGCATCTGCAATGAACGCCTACATCTTATCGGACCGCGCCACTTGGCTCACCTTTAAAAATCGTGGAGATCTAGAAATTCTGCTTGAGGGAGAGCCAAAACTCTTTAATCAGTATGGCGTGATGTTAGTAAACCCCGCCAAATTTCCTCAAGTTAAAAAAGCAGAAGGACAGGCATTTATTGATTGGTTAGTATCTAAGGACGGTCAAGAAACTATCGCCAGCTATAAAGTTGGTGGAGAGCAGCTCTTCTTCCCTAATGCAAAAAAGTAATTCAGGCCCTTACGTAACTCCAAATCGCCTTACTAAAGCTGACTTAATTAACTGGGTAAGCGCTAAATAACAAAGCAGAATAGGAATAAGGCCATACCAATATATGACTGGAAGAGCCTGCATCTGCAATAAACCGCTTAAATGCGTATAGGGCAAAATTGCACCGACAATACAAATACCGATAGTGGTAAATAACAAAGGCCAACTTGAGCGACTCTGTATAAAAGGAATTTTCCCGGTACGGATTATGTGCACGATCAAGGTTTGAGAAAGCAGAGATTCTACAAACCACCCCGTCTGAAACAGATTTGCATCCCCTAGCGAGTCTGCGCGCATTACAAACCACAACCATCCAAAAGTAGCATAGTCAAACAAGGAGCTGATTGGCCCAATGCACAACATGTAACGTGCGATATTTCCCACGTCCCAGGCCCGCGGTTTACTCAGATATTCCTCGTCCACGTAGTCCGTTGGAACTGCTGTTTGCGAAAAGTCATAAAGTAAATTATTCAGAAGAATTTGGACGGGAGCCATAGGCAAGAAAGGTAGCATGGCGCTGGCACCAATCATGCTAAACATATTTCCAAAATTAGAACTAGCTGACATCTTGATGTACTTCATGATGTTGCCAAATACTTTTCGCCCCTCCAGCACCCCTTGCTGCAAAACCAATAAGCTTTTTTCCAACAAAATGATGTCAGCCGATTCTTTTGCAATATCTACAGCAGTATCAACTGACACACTCACATCAGCAACTTTAAGACCTGGACCGTCATTAATTCCATCGCCAAGATACCCCACTACATGACCTTGAGCTTGTAGGGCTTGAATGACTCGGGATTTTTGTTGTGGCGTCATTCGTGCAAATATAGAATTTTCCTTTACAGCCTTTGCCAACATAAGATCATCGCATGCATCAATCTCCTGTCCAAGCACCACGGATGAAAATTGCAAACCTACATCCGTGCAGATTTTTTTGGTAACCCATTCGTTATCACCAGTTAAAACCTTAATCGAAATTCCAGAATCTCTTAAAAGCGCAATCGCAGGTTTAGCGGTTTCTTTGGGGGGATCCAGGAAGGCAACATACCCCATTAAGGTAAGCCCTACTTCATCGGCCTGAGTATATTTTGGGATCTCACCTGTATAAGCAGGCAATTCTTTGATGGCAACTGCAATCACTCGAAAACCATCGGCGCTTAACTCTGCAAATAGACTTGCTCCTTGAGTTCGATGATCAGATGTCATCTCCGTTACATCACCATTCAAGTAAACCTTGAAGCAGCAGCTTACCGTCTCATCAACTGCGCCCTTACAAATTAGAGTTTGGCGACCATCACTATGCCTAATCACTACAGACATGCGTCTGCGCTGAAAATCAAAAGGCACCTCGTCAATCTTTTCATAAGTCACCGTGGCGTGAAGTTTTTGATGCACTTCTTCATGCTTTAGGACCGCAACATCTAGCAAGTTCTTAAGGCCTGATTGGTAATGGCTATTAAGATAGGCATAGTCAAGCACGCGATCGTCTTCCTTGCCGTCAATCGTGACATAGCGCTCAAGAATAATTTCATCCCGAGTTAAGGTGCCGGTTTTATCAGTACAAAGCACATCCATAGCCCCTAGGTTCTGAATAGAATTTAAACGCTTCACAATCACCCGTTTACGCGACATAGCAATGGCGCCCTTGGCCAAATTCACAGTAACCAGCATAGGTAGCATTTCAGGGGTTAAACCTACAGCTACAGCAGTGGCGAACAATAAGGCCTCTAACCAATCACCTTTAACGAAGCCATTAATAAAGAAAACAAGTGGCACCATCACAACCATGAAGCGAATCATGAGCCAAATAAAGCGTTTGATTCCCTGATCAAAACTAGAAACTTTCTTCTGACTCGTAATCTCTATTGCCAGCTGACCAAATTGAGTTTGCGTTGCTGTACGCAAAACAACGCCTAAGCCCAGACCAGAAACTACATGACTTCCCATAAAGCAGACGTTTGGAAGATCAAATAATGCTTTACCTGATTCTGGCGCCTCAGCAGAAAACTTTTCCACTGGCATGGATTCACCAGTAAGGGAAGACTGATTTACAAACAAATCATTCGAACTTAATAAACGCAAGTCAGCAGGCATCAGATCGCCAGCGGATAACTTCACCACGTCACCAGGTACCACCTCTTTAAATGGAATATCGAGCTCTACCCCATTTCTGAGCACGGTCACCTTAATGCTGACCATACTTTTTAGTTTTTCAGCCGCTTTATTCGACTTGAATTCTTGTAGAAAGGCGAGGCCAGTAGACAGTAAAACCATTAGCGCTATCACTAGAGCGCCAACGGTACCCCCAGTAATAAAAGTTACAAAAGATAGCCCTATCAGAAGTAGAGGTAGCGGGGAAAGAAATAAGGCTAGAAACTGCAGGACTGGATTTAAGCGCTTTGAAATATCGAGTGAATTTGGACCATACTGCTCCAACCTTGCCATTGCGATTTCATTACTTAAACCCTCAATGGAGCTACCCAACTCCTTCAACAGGACCGTTGCACCCAAGCTTGAAAAGTGAGTGATATCAGCGTTTGCAGGCGCTTGCTTAAACATATGTTCATTGTAGGCTTCAAATTTAGCCTTATAAATAGAAAATGCCCATCAAAACCAATCTGATGGGCATTTCTATATGCAGAGCATTGCTGCAATAAATAGGTAAACCTATAAATTACTTCTTAGGAGCGGCAACAAAACCAATAGCAGTATCGTCAACAAATTCAACAATCACATCATCACCAACTTTGAACTTTTCAAGACCGAGAACGCTTGGATCGACTTTAACTTTTTGCTTTTCGCCACTTGGAAGTGTGAAAGTGACAACGCGTGTTTTAGCGTCAATAGTATCGATCTTCACAGTCGCATAAACAGTATTAGTTGTTTCCTCAAACGGCTTTGTAGTGCCTTTGCCCGAAATAACTACTGAATGCACACCTGAAACACCTGGCTTAGCACCTTTAGGAGCTAAAGTTAAACCAACAGCAATCGCTTGAGCATGCTCAACTACAAAAACATCGCCCTTTTTTACTCGGTCTAAATCGTTAACCTGCTTAGATACATTCATCTGTACCAAGTTACCGTTTGCATCTTTTAATACAACGATACGATTTTTAACATCCACTGAATCAACAGTAGCCGTAAGAACAGCAACTTCTGCAGCCAATGGCAACATTTTGGCTGGAGCTTGCGCGAATGCGACGTTAGCAACTGTAAAGCCGACAAAGGCAACTAATGATGCAATTAAAGATTTCTTCAAGATATCTCCTAAATAGATAATGATTAAAAAAGGACGTACCAATTCCACGCCTCTGAACCATTGTAACCACGATAAACCCCCTTGATAACTGGGTTTGGTAATTTATCCAAAAACCAGTAAAAATAGGCTTCTTTAGAAAATTCAATAGGTATTTTGTGTGATTTTGATTAAACCCTGGGAGGAAGCTGCTCCTGAAGCCTACTCCATCCGCTCATTAGTGTTTATAGAGGAGCAAGGGGTTCCTCAAGAAATTGAAATAGACGAGTGGGATCCATTGGCACAGCATGCTCTTGCATATGAAGATGGATATTGCATTGCAACAGGAAGACTCGTCAACCTCCAAGATGGATCAGCCCAGATTGGGAGAATGGCAGTGTTGGCCCAATTTCGGAAACAGGGCATTGGCAGCAAAGTTTTAACAACTTTAATCGAATACGGCAAATCCCTGGGGGCTTTCAAATTCATTTTGCACTCCCAATTAACCGCCATTCCCTTTTATGAAAAACAGGGTTTTATTGCGAATGGACCAATTTATGACGAAGCAGGCATAGCGCATCGTAATATGATTCTCCCTATCTCCGCGACAGATTAAGCACCAATGACACCCTCTACTCCTTTTTTATTTCGTGTTTGTTACTCTGATACCGATGCAGCAGGATTTGTTCACCATGCACGCTATCTAGAAATCTTTGAACGTAGTCGTACAGAGTGGTTACATCAAAACGGCCTAAATCCCTTAAAACTAGCAGAAGAATTCTCGATTGTGTTGCCCATCCGTGAACTCACAATGAATTTTCACAAACCTGGTCGCCTTGATGATCTACTACTAATTGAGCAAGTCATTGAAAATCGTGGTCGCACCCAGGTGGCCATTAAGCAGACCGCTAAACGCATCAATCCATCTGAAAAACCTGCAGATCCTGAGCTTATCGCAAGTGCACTTATTCATATTGTTTGCGTAGATCTTCAGAGCCTAAAACCAAGAGGGCTACCTGATTGGCTATTTCCTCTGAACGCCTAGGCTTAATGAACTAAAATGGAGCCTATTACTGCAAACACGCTTGTGTGGCAGCTCACCCCATTGGCCGGGATAGTCGTTTAATTGAATACGGGTCAATTTCTTATTGGCTCATATGTTATTTACAGATCTTGGTTTATCAGAACCTATCCTCCGCGCAATTGCTGAAGAGGGGTATACCAACCCTACCCCCATTCAAGAAAAGTCGATTCCTGCAGTTCTAAAAGGGGGCGACCTCTTGGCTGCCGCCCAAACGGGCACCGGGAAAACTGCTGGCTTTACCCTTCCCATCCTGCAACGCCTTACAAGCAACTCTAAGGCAGGGACTGGCAAGCGACAGCTGCGTGTTCTTATTCTGACCCCTACACGTGAATTAGCTGCCCAAGTACAGGAATCTGTCTTGACCTATGGCAAATACACTGGTTTGAAATCTGCGGTCATTTTTGGTGGTGTTGGAGCCAATCCGCAAATCAAAGCAATTCAAGCAGGCTTGGATATTTTGGTTGCAACTCCAGGGCGTCTATTAGATTTAATGTCCCAAAAATGCGTATCCCTGGAACACATCGAAATTTTAGTACTCGATGAAGCAGATCGCATGTTGGATATGGGGTTTTTACGCGATATCAAAAAGATTTTGGCAGCACTTCCAAAGCAACGCCAAAATCTCCTCTTCTCCGCTACGTTTTCAACTGAAATTAAAGCACTTGCAGATGGATTATTAAACTCACCAGCATTGATCGAGGTTGCACGCAGCAATAGTGCCAATGAGGCGATCGCCCAACTAATTCACCCAGTAGATAGAACCCAGAAGCATCCTTTATTAGCCCATCTCATTACCAGTAATGCTTGGAAGCAAGTTCTTGTCTTTACACGCACCAAGCATGGTGCAAATAAATTGGTTACTCAATTAGAAAAAGATGGCATTACCAGCATGGCTATTCATGGCAACAAAAGTCAAAGTGCCCGCACTAAGGCGTTGGCAGAATTCAAAGATGGCAAAATTACAGTTTTAGTGGCCACTGATATTGCTGCCCGTGGAATTGATATTGACCAACTCCCCCATGTAGTGAACTATGACCTGCCTAATGTGTCCGAAGATTATGTGCATCGCATTGGACGGACAGGTAGAGCAGGCTCAAATGGAGTTGCCGTATCTTTAGTTTGCGTAGATGAACACCAAATGCTGAGGGATATTGAGAAGCTCATTAAGCAAAAACTTCCCCAGGAAGTGATTGCTGGATTTGAGCCAGACCCAAATGCAGTCGCCCAACCCATTCAACTGCGTAGCCAACAACATCAACAGCAATCCAGAAAACCTAGACCAAGCACTGGCAGCGCAGGAGGCGCAGCAAAACCCTCTGGCGGAAGACCAACTACGCGTCGCTCAAGCCCTCCTAAGAAAAGCTTTAGCAGATAAGTTCCATTGCTTAAAATTACTATCACTGTCCTTCAATCCTCCAATTTCGTAGAGAGCTGAAAATATGACCATTACACGTCGCTCAATAATCAAAACCCTTGCAGGTGCTATTGCACTTCCAACGCTCAATCCGATTGCCTCAGTATTTGCGCAATCATCCCCAGAGTGGGTGACTTACGAAATAGTGACTGAAGTGAATTTAGAGACTCCCGTTGGCGCAGCACAAAGCTGGATTCCACTACCCCTCGTTCTCGACACAGACTACTTCAGAACAATCGCCATGAAAGCTGAAGCTAGCGACCCGAAGGCGGTGACAGAAATTTATGAAACACCAGACAAACAAGCTCGCATGGCTTGGACTAAATGGGATAAAGCCGCAACTAACCATACAGTCATAGTCTCCATGATCGTGAGCACACGTAACCGTCATCTAGAGTTAGCAAGTCCAAGCCCAGCATTAAAGCTTTCCAAAGAAGAGCAAAAGTTTTGGACGCGCGCAACAAAGTATTTGCCTACAGACGGCATCGTCAAAACTAAAGCTTTAGAGGCCCTTGGCTCTTTACCTAGCAACGCTACTGATGTTGAAAAAGCCAAAGCAATTTACAACTGGGTCGTAGATAACACCCATCGCGATCCGAAAACTCGTGGCTGCGGTCAAGGCGATGTCAAACTTATGCTGGAAACTAATAATTTGGGTGGAAAATGCGCTGATATTAATGCTGTATTCGTAGCTTTAGCCCGCTCAGTTGGCGTGCCTGCTCGTGACGTATATGGCATTCGCATTGCTGACTCTGCACGCGGCTATAAGAGCCTTGGCAAATCTGGGGAAATCACCAAAGCGCAACATTGCCGCGCTGAATTCTATGCAGTTGGTTATGGCTGGGTACCTGTAGACCCCGCTGACGTTCGTAAGGTGATCCTAGAAGAAACTGGCGGCCTTCCAGCCAACGATCCAAAGGTCTTGGCAATTCGCGAATACCTCTTTGGCAATTGGGAAATGAATTGGATGGCGTATAACTATGACCATGATATCGCCCTTCCTGGCTCTAAGCTTGGTAAAGACAGCTCAATTCCATTTTTAATGTATCCGCAAGCGGAAAACCAAGAGGGTCGTTTTGATTCATTGGATCCAGATAATTTCAAATATAAAATTACTAGCAGACGCATTAGATAATTGAAATATTTGGACACGTTTAGTGAGTAACTATCCAAGAAGAATGCAAGCGAGAGAGTTGATTCTCTCGCTTCTTTTTTTATTGCTGACAAGCATTTACCCGAATACCTCTCAAGCACAGTGGCGCTCCGCAGTCACTCAAGGCATCACCCAAACACCACCTCTTCAATTAAAAAACCTTGCAGGCCAAGATTTCAATCTGAGTACTTATAAAGGCAAAGTAATCATCGTCAACTTTTGGGCGAGCTGGTGCGAGCCTTGCAGGGAAGAATTTGATGAGCTGATTTATTTACAAGAGAAATATGCGGCAAAGGGATTAAAGGTTGTAGCAGTCAATCTCGGTGAAATGAAGCCGCGCATTACGCAGTTTCTTAAAGGTAGTGGCATTACCGAAAATGCCATCGAAATACTCCAAGATCGCAATAGCACAATCTACAAAACCTGGAAGGCTCGCGGTATTCCAACTAGCTTTTTAGTAGGAAAAAACGGCAAGATAGAAAGCGTCTGGATTGGTTCAATCGACAATGCCGATAGTGACGAAGTAAAAGCAAAAATTGAAGCGCTTTTGCGTCAATAATTTCTAGACCCCCATTTCAGTGATACCTTGATCGAATATGACTTTAAACTACACCACACCCTCACAAGAACCACGATTAACATCACTTTCTCATGGTGGCGGCTGTGGCTGCAAAATTGCCCCCAGCGTTCTAGCGGAAATTCTTAAAAATGTACCGCAACTTCCTTTCCCTAAAGAGCTCTTAATTGGTATTGAGACCTCGGATGATGCGGCCGTCTATCAAATCAACGAATCTCAAGCCATTGTTGCAACGACTGACTTCTTTATGCCGATTGTTGATGACCCGTATGACTTTGGAAAGATCGCTGCGACCAATGCTATCAGCGATATTTACGCAATGGGTGGCAAACCTCTCTTTGCACTAGCATTAGTCGGTATGCCCATCAAAGTGCTATCAAATACAACGATCGCAAGAATTCTTGAGGGTGGTGCTGAAGCTTGTCGTAGTGCAGGTATCCCTATTGCAGGTGGTCACACAATTGATTCCGTAGAACCCATTTATGGTCTAGTAGCCATTGGCATCATTGACCCTAAGCTGGTGAAAAGTAATGCCTCTGCCCAGGTGGGTGATGTGTTAATTCTGAGTAAACCATTGGGAGTAGGCATCCTTTCAGCAGCCTTAAAAAAGGACTGCCTCGATCAAGCGGGTTATCAAGAGATGATTGCCAACACTACTAAGCTCAATACCGCAGGACCCGATTTAGCCAAGCTGGCTGGTGTGCATGCCCTAACTGATGTGACAGGATTTGGCCTAGCTGGACATACCTTAGAACTAGCGCGCGGCTCCAAATGCACAGCCCATATTCATTGGAAGGAAATACCCCTGCTTTCTGGGGTTCAAGAGCTTGCTGATCAAGGCATCATTACAGGCGCATCTGATAGAAATTGGATTAGCTATGGCTCAGACGTATCCCTGCCCAATGGATTCACCGCAGCACAACAAGCCTTATTAACAGACCCACAAACTAGTGGCGGTCTTTTGGTTTCATGCAGTCTAGATGCCGTTGATGAGGTTTTAGCAATTTTTGAAAAACATCAATTCTTCAATGCATGCGTTATTGGTCAGATGAGTGCCAAACAAGAATATCCTGTCATAGTAGAAATGTCATTGTCTGCGTAAAGCCCTATAAACTGATACAGAGTTTATTTCTAGCGAGTGCATATGACTGTCAAAGTAATTGGTTTAATTGAGCTAAAAGACCTTACAGAATTTGAAAAATATCGCAGTGAGGTAGGTCACACCATTGAGCTCTACAAAGGAAAGGTTGTTGGTCGCGGTACAACTGCCGATGTATTTTGGAATGAGCTAGCCTGCCAAAAATTTGGCTCTTACGTTGAGCTTGAGTTTCCAGAGCTAATCGACGCTCAGACTTGGGCGCATAGCCCAGAATACCAATCCTTGATAAAGATCCGCAACAAAGCAATGAGGGTGACGCTTTTTTCTGTTGCCCTATAAGTAAAAAAGCCTAGAACTCAATGAGGACTAGGCTTTTTTACTCAACTAAGAAATTAATTATTTCTTAGCTTCCATTTCTTCTTTTGCCGCAGTAATTTCTTTGCGACGCTCTTTGCAAGCGCCAGCAATTTCTTGCAAGGCCTTACGCGCGCGAGCAGCGGATGCCTTAATTCCTTTTTCTACAAATTTTTCGTTTTCAGCTTTATAAGCCTCAAAAGCGGCTAGTAATGTTTCATGTTGTGACATCTTGTCTCTCTCCTAGGTTCTAAAAATAGATGAGCTCCTAACTCCGAATCAGTATATCCCCATAAAAACCGCAGCATTTACAGACTTAAATCAGGGATAACTCTTAGAAATTACCCATAACCCCCTTCTAAGCTCCAAAAATACGGATTTAGATTAACTTTATCGAAACTCCAGAAAAGTGATGCACCAACACAGAATTTGTATATTCAGTATGCTTAAACCTATGAAATTCTTTGGTCAACGTCTCTTTTCTGTCATTTTTATTTTTTCACTATTGGCTTTAACAGCCTGCGAAAGGGAGACTTACACCACTTGGAGCTGCAAGAACTCTGGCGGAGAAAAATCCCCAATGATTCTGAAAAAAGCCCAAATGCAATTTCAGGATAAAACTTACCGTTATTGTGGAAGCCTTGGATCGCAAAGCTTTTTTGACTCTTCATGCCCTGCAGCAATTGAGAATTCACAGAATATCTTCACTCCAAGTACCGGCTTTTTATCTAGCAACGCAATGGAGTACCACTGTGATGCCCTCTAATAAGACCAACCCCTTAAGTCCAAAAAAATTACTACTGAGTAAATGGACTGCTGTGAAATCCATTGACAAACAAAAACATTTTTTGGTTATCAAGGTCATTCTCCCAGAGCCTCCCTTTGAAAAAATTGAACACGTTGAACTGGAAGCTGTATTTGGCAAAAAAGTTCAGCTCATCGCCTGGCGAGATCTCACCAATAAAGAGCTTTGGATTCAGGGCTGGAAATAAAAAGCTGCCTCATGAGGCAGCTTTTAGGGGGCTAAGAAAACCCTTGAGACTTTTTAGTCGCCCTTCTTTTTAGTTTCAGAAGATTTTTTTGTGTAGCCGTCCAAATTCTTTTCAGCAGCATCGGCGACTTGATTAACAATACGTCGACCCTCTTTAAACATCTTCTGCCCTGTCGTGGACATCTCGTGCACGACTTTAGATAATTTTTCAGCTTGTGATGGCATTTTATTTTCAGCATCCTCAAGCCAGCCTACTAATGATGTTCGCACTTTTTCAAGATGTTTTTCAGTTTCATCTGCCGCATTTTCGCCAAGGTCTTTGAGTACAGCCTTTACTTTCTTTTGATATCCCACTGCTCGTTTTGCAGCCTCTTTGCTAGCCTCTACTTGTAAGTCCTTCAATTTAGCAAGGTCGTTTTTTGCAGCAGATTTAGCACTATCCATGGCATTTTTCATGCCCCACTCAATTTCGGCAAGGTGATGCTCACTGAGTTGCTTAGCTGCATCTAAGAGCTTATGGGAGTACGCAAACAATTCTTTTGCTTTTGCTTGCTGCCAAGCTTGAAAATCTTTTTTATCCATAATCCCATCCTTTATCAGTAAGTTATTAAATCGTTACAAACTTTAACTCTATACCGATTCAAGGGAATTGCCAATTCCCATCCGCATACCATTAAAATGACCCGATGAGCGAAAGACAAAGTATTTATGAAGCTATTGGCGGTCTCGATAAGATCGACGAGTTGGTAGATCGTTTCTACGATCTGATGGCCCTCGAGACCCATTATGCGGAATTAAGAGAGATGCACCCAGAAGAGCTTGATGGATCCAGGGAAAAACTCAAATTCTTCCTTACTGGTTGGATGGGGGGTCCCGATATCTATTCACCGAAATATGGCCATCCAATGCTCAGAGCAAGGCACTTGCCATTTAAGATTGGCCTAAAAGAGCGGGATCAATGGTTAGCATGCATGTACCAAGCTATGGAAGATTGTGGCATTGGCGGGAATATTGGAGCCCAGTTAGAAGAGTCATTCCTAAACACTGCCAACTGGATGCGAAACCAACCCAATTAATGTGGCGCCTGATTGAACTCCATAAAGATTAAACAAAAATTATCATGCTTGAATACCCTATCCAGTTGCTAAGCGATCCCAATATGTGGATTGCCTTTTTTACATTAGCAGCCCTAGAAATTGTTTTGGGTATCGACAATATCATCTTCATTAGTGTCATTGCGAATCGCCTTCCTGAAGAAATCAGAGAGAAGGTAAGGCGCTTTGGCTTGCTTTTTGCTCTAGTCACCCGCATCTTGCTTCTGCTGAGCATCTCATGGGTGATGGGTCTTACGAGCCCGCTTGTGATTGTGCAAGATCACCCCATCAGCGGTAGAGATCTCATTCTTTTAATTGGCGGCTTCTTCCTGCTTTGGAAGGCTTCAAAGGAAATCTACATTGAAGTGGAGTCCGGAGCCCATGAAGAGCCGAGTAACTCTGAAAATCTACCAATAGGCCAAAAGAAATCTCTATTGACATTATTTATAGGCTCCGTTTTGCAAATTGGCTTACTCGATATCATTTTTTCATTAGATAGCGTGATTACCGCAGTAGGAATGGTTGACCAAATTAGCGTCATGATTGCTGCGGTGTTGGCCTCAGTGCTGATCATGCTAATGGCAGCCAAGCCTATTGGGGATTTTGTGCATCACCACCCCTCCATCAAGGTATTGGCTCTATCTTTTTTGACTGTAGTCGGCGTTGTTCTGATTGCCGAAGGTATGGGGATACATATTCCCAAGGGTTATGTTTATGTAGCCATGGCTTTTTCACTCGCCGTAGAAATGCTCAATATTCGAGCTCGTGAAAAACAACGGAAAAAAGTTAAAAATTAAATCTTTAGTTTTTATATTAAAGAGTTTGGGCGCAAGCAAAGCCGCTAGACCATGCCCATTGAAAATTATGGCCACCTAAGTGCCCAGTAACATCTACACATTCCCCAATGAAATACAGACCTGGGTGATTGCGAGACATCATAGTCTGCCCATCAAGATCTTTTGTATCGACCCCGCCTAACATCACCTCAGCCTTTTTCCAACCTAATGTTCCCGCAGGTTTTACAGACCAATTAGTGATCAGCTCTTTAAGGGCCTGTCGATCTTTCTTGGAAACTTCTGCCCACTTTTTACCCAGAAGGTTTTTTTGCTCTGCAAAAGCCCTCGCAAGACGTTGTGGCAATACAGAAGACAGGATAGTTTCAGTTAGCTTTAAGCGGTTGTCTTCATTATTAAATAACTCATCGCAATTAAAGCCACCAACCCTCTCAATAGAGCCCAGCCAGTCTACATGAATTGTTTCACCCTCTACCCAATAACTGCTTGCCTGGAGAACTGCTGGGCCAGATAAACCTTTGTGAGTTAAGAGCAGGTCTTCATTAAAACGGCAGGCGCCATAACGAGTACCTTTTGATCCTGAACTAACGCGGACCGGCAAGCTGAGGCCAGCCAATTCATTTAAATTGAAAAAAGTTTCAGAAGTAAAAGATAAGGGTACTAATGCAGGGCGAGGGTCTACGACCTTTAAGCCAAATTGCTTTGCGATATCCAATGCATAAGCGCTCGCTCCAATTGCTGGCACTGGCAATCCACCGGTTGCCATCACAACTGATTTAGTTTTTTCAAGGCCTGCATCTGTTTTTACAATCCACATATCAGCGGCTTTCTCAATACCCTCAACCTTGATGGGATTTCTGATCTTCACCTGACCTTTAGCGCACTCGGATAAAAGCATTTCAATAATTTGCATCGCAGAATCATCACAAAATAACTGCCCTTGATGCTTCTCGTGATAATCAATACGATACGACTGAACAAGCTTGATAAATTCTTTTGAGGAATAACGCGCCAAAGCGCTCTTCACAAAGCTAGGATTAAGCGAGAGAAAATTCGCTGGACTGCTGTGAAGATTCGTAAAATTACAGCGCCCCCCTCCGCTTATGCGAATTTTTTCACACAAGATCTCGGAGTGATCAAGTATCAGAACCTTTTTCCCTAATTGACCAGCTATACCGGCACAAAAAAGACCTGCTGCCCCACCACCGATAATGATGGCATCCCAAGATTTATTCATGACTACTTAAAGCGCTCAATAATTTCAGAAGGGATATTTAATTTTTTCATGTGGGATTTTGTATAAGCTTGGCGAAAATTCTTTGTCATCGAAATCATGACCGACGCAGTCCAAGCAAAAGCAAACATACCAGAGAAGGCAATAATAATCGCGAGCATCTTCCAGCCATCCGGAAGCATGTCATTCATAAAACCCATAGCAGTATAGGTGCTGCCTCCAAACAAAATACTTTCACTTAGGGATGGTACTAAATTGAGCGCCCACAAAGAAAAGCCCCAAATAATAATTTCTAGGATATGCGTTAAAAATAAATACAGGACGCTCAGATAAAAAACAAAAGCTACCGCTGAATATCGATGCTCAGCCAAGTACAAGAAAGACTTCACTTCATATCGCTTGGCAATTTGCAATAAAAAGGCACCATGTATCAACATCACCAATAGTAAGAGGGCAATGCCGCAGATATAGCCTGGTAAATCAAGGCGGGTAAGAAGATTTTGAGTGAAAAGTGTCATGATATTTGGCTTAAATCTATTTTACAGTGCGTGATTGAGTTATTCGAGGCAGCACTCAATCAAAATGAGCCCATGCCATCTATCGCCCCTCAAAGCACTCCCCTATATTTTAAAGTGCTAACCAAGCTCAGGATTAATACCTAGAAAAGCTAAATAGCCAAAAATTGAGACTTTTTAGGATTTACCACCCCCTCAACAGAGGTTAAGATTAGGACTAATAAACCCAAATCAAAGGACAATCGATGAGTAACCGTTCAATCATCATCATGGTATTGGTATTAATTGGCGCAACTGCTTATTTACTGCTCAAGAGTGATGGCAATGTAGATATGAGCGGTGAAAAGCATGGTGCTGAAGCGACCCATGTAGAAGCTACTCCGACAGCGACCCCTGTTGCCCCAGTAGCACCAGCTGCAGACGCTAAAAAATAAATCTATCAAACAGAACTCACCGCGGTCCTCCGCGGTTTTTTTATTCCTTTTATTGCTCTTTTCTCAAGCTCTTATGGCGAACTCTAAAACCTCAATGATTCAATCATTTTCTCCAACTGGCGTATTGCGTGTAGGTATTAATCTTGGCAACCCTGTTTTAGCAGGTACAGATCCAGTCACTCAAGAACCTAAAGGTGTCACCATTGACATTGCAAATGAGATTGGGAAACGTCTTGACCTGAATATTGCCTTCACGACATTTCAAACTGCAGGAGCAACTATAGAAGGCCTTAAAGCCGAAAATATTGATCTAGTCTTTGTTGCAATTGATCCGGTACGTGGTGCCGACATAAGCTACACTCCCGCCTATATTCAGATTGAAGGTGCATATATGGTGAAAACCGATTCTTCATTGCAAAATAATGAAGAGGTGGATAACACTGGAAATGAAATCGTTGTTGGCAAAGGCAGCGCTTATGATCTACATCTAACGCGTGAAATTAAAAACGCTTCCCTATTAAGGTCTGCAAGCTCACAAACAGTGGTAGATGATTTTGTTTCGGGTAAGGGTAATGTTGCCGCTGGGGTTAAACAACAACTTGAGAGCGATGCCAAACGTTATCCCAATTTAAGAATGCTTCCAGGTCGCTTTATGGTGATCAACCAAGCTATTGGTATTCCAAAATCCAGATCTGGCTTTGAAAAAACTACTGCCTATTTGAGTGAAGTTATTGCAGAACTGAAAGCCTCGGGTTTTATAGCCAAAGCAATGCAAAACCATGGAATTGAAGGCGCCAAGGTAGCCGAATAGAATTTTCTAAATAATGTCGTAGGCACTCAAAATGGCTAGAACACTAGCCTAAGCTTATTAAAATGGAAGCACTTCCTATCAATCACGGCGATACTTCCAGCATGACTTCCCTACCTCTAGAATTACGCGCCTTAGATCTCATCCCTCGCTTAAAGCGAGCACCAGCTGAGCATAAGGGCAATGCAGGGAAAGTGTTACTGATCGGAGGTGCCCCAGGAATGGCTGGCGCACTAATTCTCGCTGGTAATGCATGCCTACACCTAGGAGCAGGCTGGAGTATTTTGGAGATGCTTGATCTAGCATCTGCACATGTCGCCATTAATCAACCTGAATTAATGGTGCGCCTAGCAAAACCTAATGCAGAAGAGGTAATTGGCAATACCAAGCCAGATGTCATTGGAATTGGTCCGGGGTTGGGAGATTCAGGCTTGGCTCAAGCTTACTTAAAAGCTGCCATATTAAATACCAGCTCCCTATTAGTAATTGATGCAGATGGATTAAATCTGATTGCAGATCAAGTAGAACTGTTGCAGTTACTCCAAAAGCGTAATGCCAACTTTCCTGAGTCAACCGTATTAACTCCGCACCCCGGCGAGGCTGCTCGACTGCTTAAACTTTCTACCGAGCAAGTTCAAGAAAATCGCCTAGAAGCTCTTAACAAATTGGTAACCCTCACTAAATCTATGGTGGTTCTCAAGGGTCAACATACCTTGATTGGCTCACCATTACATGATCCTGTTGTTTGCCAGCAAGGCAATCCTGGCATGGGAACAGGTGGAATGGGTGATGTCTTAACTGGAAGTATTGCCGCTATAGGCTCACAAGGCATAAGACATCATCTCAATTTGTGGGAATCAACATGCTTAGCGGTTCAGCTCCACGCTTGCGCTGCAGATTGCCTAGTTGCCAAGAACGTAGGGCCTATAGGCCTGACTCCATCCGAAACAATTTTGGAGATGAGAAGCCTTCTGAATCATCACTTAAACCTCGCATGATCTCCGTCAGCAAGGCGCATCACCAGCGATATTTAATTGGCATCTTCTTGGCGGGATTTGGCTCCATTCTTTTTTCAGGTAAAGCCATCCTCATTAAACTGGCGTTTACTTATGGAGCCTTTCCAGAAACGCTCATTGCCCTACGCATGTTGATGGCACTGCCGATGTTCTGGATGATTTATTGGTGGTATGCGCGTAGGCAAAAAATGAGTCGACTCTCGAGGTTCGATTACTGCAAGCTCTTTTTTCTCGGGTTTCTAGGTTACTTTCTATCTAGCTACTTAGACTTCTTAGGGTTGCAACATATTTCGGTAGGCTTAGAGCGTATTGTTTTATACCTCACGCCAACTATCGTCCTACTCATCTCATATTTTGTTTTGGCCAAAAAGATTTCCCGCCTACAGTGGTATGCGCTTATCGTTGGCTACCTGGGGGTGACCGTAGTCTTTATTCAAGATACCAGCTCATCAGATACCACTGGTTGGTTGGGCATGCTGCTTGTTTTTGCTAGCGCCTGCGCCTATGCCACGTATATGATCGGCTCCGGGGAAATGGTTAAGCGCGTAGGGAGCGTGAGATTGGTAGTCTATGCCAGCTCTTCTTCTGCTGTTCTCAGCCTCCTACTTGCACTCATCCATAGTCCTGCAGCCTTGGCGGCACAGCCAGCACAGATTTATTGGTTAAGTCTGCTCAATGCCAGCTTTTGCACAGTCATTCCGATGCTCATGATCATGATCGCGATTAATCGTATTGGCTCACCTCTAGTTGCTCAGGCCAGCATCCTAGGGCCAGTCTCAACTATTTTTATGGGATGGGCTGTTTTATCTGAGCCCATTACTTGGCTACAAATCAGCGGAATGGGGTTGGTGATGGGGGCGATGTGGTTACTCGTACGTAACGATACACCAGTAAAAAAGCCACCGGATTAATCTAAATCCAATGGCCTTTAAAGACTCTAATGCGCTAAAGATAATTTACTGGACTGCAGCAGCTTCTTGCGCCTTAGCTTTCTTCTTGGCTTTTTTCTTAGCTTTCTTTTCAGCCTTTTTCTCTGCCTTTTTCTCTTTCTTAGCTTTTTTCTTCGCTTTTTTCTCAGCGGTCTTTTCAGACTGAGTTAGAGGAGCTGGAGCTGGAGCAGCTACAGGCATCGCTGGGGCTGCTACAGGAGCAGGTGCTGGAGCTGGATCTGCTGCCATTACAGCAATTGGAGACAGGCCAATAGAGGCGGCAATAACAGAGGCTAAGCCCAGACGTGCGAAACGAGAAATCATCTAATTCTCCATAAAGGTTTGCGGATTATTTAATAATACCGAATTAATTAACAAATATGCTTGAATTTTAGAAGGTTTCCCATGAGTGACTTCCCGCAGGATATTTATACCGAGCCTCAAGGCTATTCCATCAATACCTTGGAAAACCTTGGTCCCCTCACCCGAATGGCCGGAATCTGGGAAGGTCAGCGGGGCCTGGACATTAAACCCAAGGCTGACGGACCGAAAAAGCAAGTCTTTATCGAGCGCATTGAACTTCAGCCAATAGATCCCCAAACTAATGGGCCACAATTATTTTATGGTTTGTGCTATCACTTACATATCACCAAACCCGATCAAGTAAAAACCTACCATGACCAAGTTGGGTATTGGCTTTGGGAACCAGCCACCGGCGCAATTGTTCACACTCTCACCATTCCCCGCGGGATGGTTGCCATGGCCACAGGTAAAGCATCAGCCACCGCCAATCAGTTCGAATGTATCGCCAAAATAGAAGATGCTACTGCGGGAATTTCTTCCAACCCTTTTTTGGATTACGCATTTAAGACAGTTGAATACCGCATCATGATTACCTTCTTGGAGGATGGCACTTGGTCTTATGAACAAGACACTGTCTTAAAGATTAAAGGACAAGATGATCTCTTTCATCACCTAGATACCAACGTCCTTACCAAGGTTAGCGAGCCCACCCCCAACCCGCTAGCATTACAGGAAGCAAAAACACCGGCCTGACACTAATTCTAGCTAGAGGTTTTGAGTCTTTTTTTAACTGATGACACTACTATCCCCGCCACTATCAAACCAAATGCTACCCCATGAAAGAGGCTTGGGGGTTCCCCGAGTAAAGCGGCGGAAAAAAGTGCGGTAAATAAAGGGATAAGGTTGGCAAAGAAGGCTGCGACTGTAGGTCCAGCACCGCTCACCCCCATGCCCCATAAGCGATAAGCGACCAACGAAGGCCCAATCGCAACAAAAAGAATTAATGCAGCAGTGGTTAAATTTAGGTGAATATAAGCATTACCTGAGGCAATTTCAAAGCCATCAAAAAAGAGGGACCATAAGAAGCCAATCATCACTTGCGCCATTAAAAACTCCGCCCAAGGCCACTGTCTCTCGTTACTTTTACCCGGTTTAGTCAGCATCCAGCTATAAAACGCCCACAAAATAGTGGCCAACATAATCAAGAGATCACCCATCACAAGCTGCATGGACAGAAGCGACAACACATCACCCCTCGTCAAAACAACAACCACACCCACCATTGAAACAAGCGCTCCAAAAATTTGTAAGAGACTCGGCCTTACTTGATAGAAGGCAGCACCGATCATTAACATCCAAATAGGCATGCTGGCGCCAATTAAGGTGACGTTAATAGCTGTTGATGTTTGCAATGCAAGGTAAAGAAGGACGTTGTAGCTCCCAACGCCAAAGAGACCTAGAAAAAGAAAGCGGGTTTTGTTTTGCCATAAGGCACTATCGCGCTTAAAGATGCGCCATCCTAAAGGCAATAAAAAGAGCGCTGCCAATCCCCATCGGATGGCGCTCAAGGTAATTGGGGAGATACTGCCAACCAATACACGCCCTACTATGGCATTCCCAGCCCAAAGAGCGGTCGTCACCGTTAAATAGAGTGCAGTAACAAGATTCAGGTGGGGCATTGAGTAAAACCGATGAAAAGGGCTATAAAGAGCCCAAATACAGGGCAACCTAGACATTGTAGAAACAAATGGCAGGTATTGCTAAGATAGAGCCTAATTAGAATTTGGCTGCATTTTGGCAGCTGTAACTTGAAGGATAAAGAGTGGCAATAATTACCAATATTGAAGATTTACGGGTACTTCATCAAAAGCGCACTCCCAAGATGTTTTACGACTACGCCGATTCCGGCTCTTGGACTGAATCTACTTATCGAGCCAACGAAACCGACTTTCAAAAAATCAAGTTACGACAACGCGTTGCCGTTGATATGACAAATCGCACTACCAAAACCACTATGGTGGGTCAAGAAGTTGCTATGCCAGTGGCATTAGCGCCAACTGGACTAACCGGTATGCAACACGCCGACGGAGAGATCTTGGCTGCGCGAGCTGCCGAAAAATTTGGCGTACCATTTTGCCTCTCCACCATGAGCATCTGCTCTATTGAAGATGTGGCGGCGCACACCACGAAACCATTTTGGTTTCAGCTTTATGTCATGAAAGATCGTGGCTTTATTGAGCGCTTGATTGAGCGTGCTAAAGCTGCCAAATGCTCGGCTTTAGTCTTGACTTTAGATTTGCAGATTTTGGGACAACGTCACAAGGATCTGAAAAATGGCCTGTCAGCGCCACCTAAATTGACGATTGCTAACATGATTAATATGGCAACTAAGCCACGTTGGTGCATGGGAATGGCAATGACTCCTCGTAGAACTTTCCGCAACATAGTTGGTCACGCAAGCGGCGTGGGTAATATGTCCTCCCTCTCTTCTTGGACCGCAGAGCAATTCGATCCTGGCCTTAACTGGGGAGATGTGGAATGGATTAAAAAATTATGGGGCGGCAAGCTCATCATCAAAGGTATTCTGGATGAAGAGGATGCTCGTTTAGCCGCAAACTCAGGCGCTGATGCACTCATTGTTTCTAACCATGGCGGCCGTCAATTAGATGGCGCCGTCTCCAGCATTCAAGCCCTTCCCGGTATTGTTAATGCAGTTGGTAAAGATATTGAAGTCTGGATGGATGGCGGCATTCGTTCAGGTCAAGATGTTCTCAAAGCTTGGGCCCTGGGCGCTCGCGGAACAATGATTGGACGCCCCTTCCTTTATGGCTTGGGCGCTATGGGTGAGCAAGGTGTTACTAAATGCCTGGAAATTATTCACCGTGAGCTGGATATCACCATGGCATTTACTGGTCATCGTGACATTCAAAATGTGACTAAAGACATTCTTTACCCAGGAACTTTTTAAAATTAAGTACATCATTAATCACCCGCTTATTGCGTTTGCATTTACCTTTTTTGCTTGCGCTTTCTCAGTATGGTTTGGCAATGCCGTTCTGAGTAAATACCGTACTAAGGATACCGAGACAGCAGCTGATCTCGGTCTCATTCAAACAGCAACACTGACATTGCTTGCGTTAATCATTGGCTTTACCTTCTCCATGGCGATTGATCGCCATGATCAAAGGGTAGTTTTAGAAGAGGCTGAAGCAAATGCGATTGGGACAGAGTATCTCCGTGCCGATCTGCTACCGCCAAAATCAACGGCAGCATTGAAGATGTTACTCAATAGATACCTAGATCAACGTATTCTGTTTTATTCAAAACAAGATCGAGAATCTGCCCAAGAAATCAATCGAATCACTGGTGAGATTCAAAATGCACTTTGGGCAGAAATTCTTCCTGTTGCGCATTCGCAACCCTCCCCCACCGTTGCCCTAACTTTATCTGGTATGAACGATGTTCTGAATTCACAAGGCTATACGCAAGCAGCTTGGTGGAATCGTATTCCATATACAGCATGGGGATTAATGGGTGCAATTGCCATTTGCGCTAACCTACTAGTAGGATTTGGGGCGCGCAATTTTAAGGACAATATCTGCCTGTTTATGATATTTCCTTTTGTTATTTCAGTTTCCTTCTTCTTGATCTCAGATATTGATACCCCTAGGGGCGGCGTGATCAAAATTCAACCACGTAACTTGATGTACCTAAAAGAAAGCTTGAACCCAGTCAAAACTGATTCAAGCCTGGTCAAGGTCACAGACTAAGTAGCACCCCATCTGAAAAGGCGGTCAAAATGAAGCGTGTAGTAGACATCTATAAAAACCGCGGTCGTGAATTGGTTTGGACTTATGTCATTCATCTAGGTAATGTGGAATTTCATCCCGCTCAAATAGATTTTGAAGTTGAAGCCTTAAGACTCTCTCAGCTGGACAAACGTGGCCCAGCCAATGAACTCAGTGCAAAAGCAAGGATGACCCCCTAAGCTAAGCAGAAATCAACCATAGCATGAAGACAATTAGCTCATCAGATGCTCATTAGATCAAAAAATCAAATATAAAGAAAAGCAACACATGAAACCTTTAAGCAAAAAAACCAAATTGGTTATTGCCTGGACTGCCTTAATGACGGTGATTGGAACAGCCCTACTTCATCAATGGCAATTTTTTGCTATCGGCTGTTTTTCTATAGCTTTTTTATTGGTTGCCAACCATTTCGACCTTTTGAAAGATCCAAATGATAAAAAATGAGGCCTTCATTCTATTTAAATGAGGCCCCATTTTTTACTGCAGCAATTTTTTAAATCTTAAAGACTTGGGTAATCGGTGTAACCCACTTCCGCACCACCATAAAACGTTGCACGATTGTAGGGGTTTAAGGCTGTGCCTTTTTCAAAACGCTCTGCTAAATCAGGATTGGAAATATATAAGCGGCCATAAGCCACTGCATCGGCCAGACCTTCTTCCAAGACCTTTTCACCCATAGCCTGATCATATCCACCAGCGGTAATAAACTTACCCTTAAATGCTGAACGAAATATCTCTGATGTCACTGGCGCTTCGACATAAACGCTATCGTTACCACCAGCACTTGTTGAACGCGGCTCAATCATGTGAAGATAGGCCAAGCTATAAGAATTTAGTTTCTCAATAACTGTGGAAAACAATTTCACAGGATCGCTGTCATCGATATCGTTAAACGTACCATATGGCGACAAACGAATGCCAATACGATCGCATGGAAATACTTTACTTACGACATCAATAACCTCACCCAATAAGCGGCAACGATTTTCAATAGAGCCACCGTATTCATCAGTACGGTGATTAGTTTTGTCTTGCAAGAATTGATCCAATAAATAGCCATTTGCGGAATGAATCTCTATGCCATCAAATCCCGCCTCTTTAGCATTAACTGCCGCAACTTCAAAATCCTTGAGTAGGCGCGCTATATCTTCGCCTGTCATTGCTTTAGGAGTTTCATAATCATGCAACTGCCAATCCGCCCCATAGGTTTGTCCTGCGGGCGCAATTGCGGAAGGAGCTTCAGGCAAACCTTGTTCTGGGTGTAATGATGAATGTGAAATTCTTCCTACATGCCAAAGCTGGGCAACAATAGCGCCACCTTTTTGATGAACCACATCAACAATTTCTTTCCAAGCAGCAGTTTGCTCAGGAGAATAAATTCCAGGGGTGGCTGGGTAGCCCATACCCAATGGGGAAATTTGAGTAGCTTCAGTAATAATGAGGCCAGCACTAGCGCGCTGACCGTAATAAGTTTTAGCAAGCGGGTGAGGAACATCACCTGCAACCGCTCTCATTCTGGTTAATGGTGCCATTACGAGACGATTCTTTAGTTCGATTGAACCAAGAGCCACGGGGGTAAACATGATTTCTTTTCCAGACATCACAATCTTTCTTTTAAAAACGCAGTTATTAACTCGACCACAGACTGTAGCAAGATTAGGAAAGTTTTGCTGAGGACCCAAGCAATTTAATCACGCTACACGAGCGCTGATTTCTCGCTTATTACTTCCAAAACGTTTGCTAATGATTTCAGAAAGCGCCTCAAACTCTTCTATATGTACAGTTGAAGAGCGCGCTACAAGGGCAATAATCCGCTTAGGCGCTGGTTGGGACAAAGGTCTTGCAACCAGAGATGTACCATTCAATAGACCTCCTTTTACTGCCATTTCAGGCAGCAAGGCAATCCCCATTCCAGATTCCACCATTTGCAGCAAAGTTAGCAAACTTGTAGCCTCCATGCCATCTGCTTTGCGAATATCGGAACGCTTACAAGCTTGCAAACTATGTTCACGCAAGCAATGACCTTCCTCAAGCAATAACAATCTCTCGGCTAACTTAGCTGGCATATGTATGACCTTGCCCTTAAGAGCGGGATCCTCTTGCCTAGCGACTAAATAAAATTCATCATCAAACAACTCCTTAACTAATAACCCTTCCACAGCGTAAGGTAGCGCAATCAAAGCAAAATCCAGCTGATGATCTGATAACCTCGAGAGCAGATTGGCACTTAGATCTTCTCTGAGGGCAATCTTTAAATCAGGGAAAGCTCTTCTGATATCTGGCAATACATTAGGCAACAAGAAAGGGGCAATTGTAGGAATCACCCCCAAACGAATCACCGAAGACATTGGTTTGGCAGTAGTATTTGCATACTCAACTAAATCCTCAGATGCAGCCAAAATTGCTTTAGCTCGCTCAAGAACTTCAAAGCCAACAGGAGTGATTGAAACATTCTGACGATCTCGCTCTACCAAGCGCACTCCAAGACTCTCCTCGAGCTCTTTAAGACCAGCGCTTAAAGTGGATTGCCCTACAAAGCAGGCTTCAGCTGCTCTCGTGAAATTGAGCTCTTTAGCTAACACAACAAAATAGCGTAGCTGCCTTAATGAAGGTAAAGCGGCCATCATCGATCCTTATCAATTTATTTGATCAATAGTAACATTATTATTCATTGGACTGATTACAGGCATCCATTCACAATGGATTCCATCAATAAATAATATTTTTTAATAAACATTAAAAGGGAGTTTAAAAAATGGCACGTCCAGAAATTAAAACTATACAAAATCTTGAGTCCGCATTTGCTGGTGAATCTATGGCCCATATTAAATATCGGTATTTCGCCAAATTAGCCCGCGCTGCTGGGGATGAGGAAACCGCCAAGATTTTTGAAGCTACAGCAGATCAAGAAGTGATGCATGCTTTTGGTCACTTGGATTTACTTTACCCAGCTAACACCATTACACCAACAAAGGCTTTAGAGATAGCCATTGAGGGCGAAACCTATGAGTACACTGAAATGTACCCAACTTTTCGAAAAACTGCAGTTGAAGAGGGCAATACCGCCGCCATTCAAGAAATTGACGAGCAAATAGCGGAATCAAAAGAGCATGCAGAACAATTTCAAGCCATGTTGGCCAAGGCGGCAAAACGTTTTGCCGCCCTAGCTAATGTAGAAGAACGGCACGCAAATCACTATAAAAAAGCATTGGAAAGTGCCAAGGTATTTGCTGCTCAGTAAATCCCCAGTTGCGCAACAAGAACTAAATCGAAATTAAATCTAAAATCACTACTAATTTATTAAGGAAAAATCATGAATTCATGGCAATGCATCGTATGCGGCTTTATCTATAACGAAGCCAAAGGCTTACCAGAAGACGGCATTGCAGCAGGCACGGCCTGGGCTGATATTCCCGAAGATTGGGAATGCCCTGACTGTGGCGTTGCAAAATCTGACTTTGAGATGGTTCAAATTAGCTAATTTTTATTCTATTAAAACCATCTAACCGTTTCATCAGACTCATTAGGGAGCCCAGCTTTGGATCACCATCATCAACAATCTCAACCCGCAATTGTCATTATTGGCAGCGGATTGGCTGGGTTTACCGTTGTCCGAGAAATTCGAAAACTTGATAAAACAACACCCATCACCTTAATAACCCGTGAGCCGGGGTATTTTTACTCAAAGCCTATGCTCTCTACCGCCCTCGCTAGCAAAAAAGAATCTTCTCAATTGATTTCCACTTCCAGCGAGAATATGGCAGCCCAACTTGAAATCACCATCATGGGCAATACCGATGTTCACGCGATCGATACTGATGCGCAGACCATTATCACTAGCAAGGGTGAGCTCCCTTATGGAAAACTCGTCATGGCTTTAGGGGCAGATCAAATTCGTATACCTCTAAAGGGTAATGCCGCTCAAGAAGTAATGACAGTCAACGATTTAGAAGACTATGCGCAATTTCGCAAAGCAATTGAGGGCAAGAAAAGAGTTGCCATTCTCGGTGCCGGACTCATTGGCTGTGAATTTGCAAACGATCTTGTGCAGGCCTCTTATGCAGTGGATGTCATTGACCTCGCACCACAAGCATTAGGCCGCTTAATTCCCGAATCTGCCGCGAATGAACTGCAAAGCAAATTATCGGATGCAGGTGTGCATTGGCACTTTTCCACTACAGTGGACGCGATTGAACGTGAAGGTACCGTCCTACAGATCACCCTAACCAATGGTGAGAAAATTTCAAGCGACGTCGTTTTATCCGCCGTAGGCTTAAAACCTCGATTAGATTTAGCCAAAAAAGCGGGGCTTGCAACAGCCGCCGGCATACAAGTCAATCGCCACTTAGAAACCAGCGCCAACCACGTATACGCTATCGGTGACTGCGCAGAAGTTGAAGGTTTAATACTCCCGTATGTCATGCCCATCATGCAAGCTGCAAGAGCTTTGGCGCCAACACTGCTTGGGCAAAAAACCCCTGTTTCCTACCCTGCTATGCCAGTCATGGTTAAAACTCCAGCCTTAGCCACTATCGTTTCTCCACCAGCCAAAGGTGTCGCAGGTGAATGGAAAACCAAAGCTATTGAGGGTGGTCTAGAGGCTCGCTTCGAAGATCCCAATGGCAAATTGCTTGGCTTTGTCTTATTGGGAGCAGCAACCGCACAGCGAGGTGCAATGACTAAAGAGCTACCGATCATTCTCTAGTCTATATAAAAGCTTTAACTGCAACTTATCTGGAAATAGAAAAGGCCCGTTATACGGGCCTTTTCTTTAACTCTAATAATTAGGTAATTATGAAACGATTACAAACCAAGTAGTGTTATGCGATTGAGCCACCATCAAAAACAACATTGGAATGGAAAGCAATGTGTTCAAGCGTGAGGTCAACATCGCAACGCGAGCAGATTTGGCTTTTACCTCAGCCTCTACAGTAACAATACCCAGCGCACGTTTCTGATTTGGCCAGATGATGAACCATACGTTAAAGGCCATTACTAAGGCAATCCACATACCCAAACCAATTGCGCGGAATGGAGCTTGCAAGGTAAACGCTTGATGAGCATAGCCATTTAATGTAGCAACAATCAAACCTGTTACTACTGTAAACAAGGCTGCCCAACGAAACCAAAATAAAGCTGTTGGTGCAATTACTTTCCCAATTGCTGGCTTCTGATCGTCAGGAATCTTTGGCATAGAAGGGATTTGGACGAAATTGAAATACCAAAGCAATCCAATCCACATCACACCACACATCACGTGAAACCAACGAAACATGAAAGGCAATTCAGCAGAGCTAAAGTTACCGCCCAAGGCCAAAATAATAAGAATAAGAAGCACAAAACCAGCGATGACTGTGCGCCCCAATGAGGTCAAAATTGAAGCCATGAAAAGATCTCCTGTAGATAAGAATTCGTTGTAACTATAAACGATTCTGATGAAATTGCTTTGACCTGCAAATTATTGAATTTCCTAAGAAAAATAGACACTTAGCGGACCTAGGTGTCTATTTTTTTACCTTTACTACCCTGCCTACCAATCACACATAAAAACTATCGGGCAAGTAAGATACCAACACTTACTGAGCCACCCAACCACCATCCATATTCCAAGCTACACCACGAACTTCAGAAGCATCTGGTCCGCACATAAACACAGCAAGCGCTGCCAATTGCTCAGGCGCAACAAACTCACCAGATGGTTGCTTTTCAGAAACCAAGGCCTTTTTAGCCTCGTCATTAGAAACATGATCGCGCTCAGCACGTGCATCAACTTGTTTTTGAACTAAAGGAGTCAAAACCCAACCTGGGCAAATTGCATTACAAGTAATGCCGGTATGAGCATTTTCCAAAGCCACTACCTTTGTTAAGCCAATGATGCCGTGCTTAGCTGCAACATAAGCAGCCTTTTGCATGGATGCAACCAGTCCATGTACAGAAGCAATATTGATAATCCGCCCCCAATTGCGACTTTTCATTCCAGGTAGCGCATGCTGCGTTGTGTGAAACGCTGAGCTTAAATTAATTGCAATAATGGAATCCCATTTATCCGCTGGAAAATCTTCGACATTAGCGGTGTATTGAATACCCGCATTGTTAACCAGGATATCCAAAGAACCGAAACGCTTTTCTGTTTGCGCAATGAGATCTGCGATCTCCTCAGGCTTACTCATATCTGCTCCGTGGTAATCCACCTCCACACCACATGCCTTGATTTCAGCAATAGCGGCATCCTTCTCGCCAAAACCATTCACCATAATATTAGCGCCCTGCTTTGCTAATGCAATTGCCATCGCCAAACCAATACCGCTAGTCGAACCAGTAACTAAAGCAGTTTTACCTTTTAATGTAGACATATCTCAATTCTCAAGAGGGTTGGATAAAAAACATAGGATACAACGGAAGTATTTAAATCAGATGAAGCCAGTGACCAAGCTGGTGCCAAAAACTTGATGGCACCAAGGTGAGAAGCCAGGTTACGGTGAGGTAACGCAAAAACTTGCCAAAAAACATGTACACCGTACATGGCAACCAAGCAAGTCGGAGCCAGCCTGCGGCCAGACACAAGGGATCCCCAAAGCCAGGAAGCCATGCCAGTAAAAGCATTTTCGGACCTCTTTGGGTGAGCCAGCGCTGCATTTTTCCACCAGTACGGCCCTTAAATGATTCAAAGCCATTTCTGCTCATCAACCCCATCCACCAAGTAAACATTCCCCCCAAAGTATTGCCTATAGTAGCTATAGCAATCGCTACCCAATACATTTCAGGATTGAGAGAGGTGTAACCGAACAAAATAGGCTCAGAGCCTACCGGTAGCATCGTTGCAGAAATAAAAGCGCTGATAAATACTGCTGGCAGACCCACCGAAGGCATGCCAAACCAGGCAAAAAAGGATTCAAACATGTGTTCCATTAAATGGGCCTTCTTCTTAAAGCAGTGGGGAAGTCAAGTGAGCAGCATTCTCCATAAACCGATGCCAGCGTGGTCTTTTTTCCCATTTAGCTAAATTCACCATATCTGATTGTTTTAAATATGAATCAATCAGCACTTGAAGCTTGGAACAAAAATCCTTGTTGTACACAATTAAACTGATTTCAAAATTCAGACGAAGACTTCGTTGATCAAAGTTGACCGAACCAAAAATCGCTATGCGTTTATCGATGAGAAGGCTCTTGGTATGCAATAGGCCGCCATGGAATTCGGCGATTTTTACCCCTGCACCTAACAGATCGGAATAAATACTTCGACTACTCCATGCCACCAAAGTTGAGTCATTCAGCTTGGGAACAATGAGGGTTACCTGAACGCCTCGATTTGCTGCTGCCATCAAAGCCTGAATTAATCCATCATCTGGGCCAAAATACGGAGTGGTAATCGTTAACTCTTCGCGAGAATCCATAATCGCAGAGAGTAAGACCTGATACAAAATATCGTCTCGGTAAACAGGTCCCGAAGAAAACTCTTGCGCTAGGGCGCCACCTTCATGAGCAGTGATCGTATTTTCATGGTCGATAAACTGTGTGATTTTCGGATTATCAACACTCCAATCGAATGAAAACGTGAGCTCAAATTGAGAGACGACTGGCCCCTCAACACGCACTAAGGCATCCACCCACTCACCAACACCAGAATCCTGTTTAAAGGTTCTCGGATCTACCATATTCATACTGCCAGTCCATGCTACAGCTCCATCAATCACAAAGATTTTTCGATGAAGTCTAATATCCGCACGACGGAATTGAAAACGACCTATCTGAATTGGTAGCGCTTCGGTAACTTGAATACCGGCAACTTTAAAGCGCGTAGGCCACTCTGATTTAAACCAGTCCTTACTACCAAGTGAATCGAGCAATACTCTACAAGCAACACCCCGCTTGGCAGCTGCAATTAATGCATCACAAACTCTATCGGCATCACCACCTAGCGCCCAAATATAAAACTCGAGATGTAAACTTTTTTTCGCCCCATCAATGTCGTCGATAAAATGCTGCAGAATTTCAAGTGAATTGGTAAATAACTCAATCTTATTTCCCGATACTACAGGGGCACCATTTTTAGCCTCAGCCAAAATACTTAAAGCCCTTCCCTCAAGAGGAAGCAACTGGCGATCAGAAGCAAATTGCTTGCGCATATTTTCAGTAATTCGCGTGTACTCACGCTGCATACGAATAATCTTGCGAGTCAGCTTACGCCCAACTGGACGATCACCAATAAGGATGTATAAGCCAATACCAAAAACGGGAAAGGAAACAACAATAAACATCCACGCAAACGCCACTCCAACTGGCCTTCTTACGGAAATGATGATGCCTATAAAAATAGTAGCCAAAACAAAATGAATGAAGAGGATCCAATTCAAATCCAAATTCAAAATAGAGTGCAGCGAAAAACCTAATAAACCATTCATTTGAGTTCCAGTTCAGCAGTTATGCCTAAGTGATCCGATATTCCCATCCACTCATGCAATATTTGCGCTGAGTGAATCTTCAACCCCCTGACATAAATTCGATCCATCGATAAGATGGGTTTTACGCTCGGAAATGTTTTAGCGGGCGAGCCCGTTAACACCTCAAAGACTTCATTAAATCCCACTTGCCTCATGGGAGCGCTAATGCGATTACGCCAATCATTAAAGTCGCCCGCAACAATCGCAGGGCCATCAGCCGCCAAGATGTCTATATAACGAATAATTTCTTCTAACTGGCGTTCACGACCGCGCTCAAATAAAGCAAGGTGCACACAAAAACAATGGATGGGTTTATCCAATCCATCGAAGTGGGTAACGCTATGCAATAACCCGCGTCCCTCAAATCGGTAGGCAGAGATATCGTAATTACTGCCTTTTTGTAAAGGCCTTTTTGAAATGATCGCATTGCCATGATGTCCATCGCGATATTGCACATTTTTTCCATAATGCCAATCATGCCAAAACTCTTCAGACAAGAAGTGGGTAAGCTCTGTAATCGGCCAATGCCCAAATCTGCGTACCCTGCCTCGATGCTCCTGCTGGAGTTCTTGCAAAAATAATAAATCTGGCTGATGCAGACGCATTTTTTGACGTAATTCATGAATCGTTGAATGCCTATGCAAAGGAGATAAGCCCTTATGTACATTCATAGATACCACTCTAAATCGGCCAAATGGATTTTGAGTCATTAAATCTGCCCTGCCCCTTGCTGCCTTCTCATACGGGCTAAATAAATTTCACCCTCGACCAAATCTTGGCACTGCATGCATTTATTGCAAATAGAAGCTTGATCCCTTAACTCATCAATCGAGTCAATAGGATGGGTATCGAGAAATTCTCTCAGATCCACGTCAAGCACCTCATTACAGAGACAAACTACTTCAGCCATGGGAGTGATTTATGGTTAATTATTTGCATTAAGCTTATTTTGCCATCCCCTTGATAGAATCAAGCGCATGTTTACTGCTTTTCAGGATGCTTTCTCTCTTTTAACCCATTTAGATGATGGCGTACTGGGCATCCTTAAAGTTTCCCTACAAGTCAGTTTGAGTGCCCTTATCTTGGGTACGGTCATCGGGATACCCCTTGGCGCACTTTTAGCCACAGAAGAATTTAAAGGCAAAAAGGCAATCATCATTATCCTGAACACCTTAATGGGCGTTCCAACAGTGATTGTCGGCGTACTGGTTTACCTGCTTCTATCGCGAACAGGGCCTCTAGGCACATGGGGCTGGCTTTTTACAGCAAAAGGGATGGCACTAGCCCAAACGCTCCTCACAACCCCCTTAATTGCAGCGCTAAGCAGGCAAATTCTTGAAGATTCTTGGAGTATTCATAGGGACTCCTTTTTAACCATGCGCCTGCCCCACCTCTCCTCTCTGAAGTGGCTTATCTGGGATTGTCGTTTCTCATTAACAATTACCATCCTAGCGGGTTTGGCCAGAGCAATTTCCGAAGTTGGGGCAGTCATGATTGTTGGTGGAAATATCAATCATTCAACACGAACCATGACTACGGCAATAGCCCTTGAAACCAGCAAGGGAGACCTCCCTTTGGCCTTGGCTCTAGGAGTCATCCTTTTAGCGATAGTCCTCATTGCCAATCTCTTCACTTTTGTGATGCGTCAAGTTGCGGAGAGTCGATATGGATAAGAGACTACCTAGATTTATTGAACTAAAAAATATCCAAGTCAAAAGTAATGGACGGGTCATTCTAGATATCCCTCATGCCCTTATTCCAGCCGATGAAATTACGGCATGCATTGGGCCAAATGGTGCTGGTAAAACCACCCTCTTAAAACTCTTAGGGGGCCTGATTATTCCAGACTCTGGAAGCATTGACTTTTCCTTTGCTCCAATGCGCGCAGCTTTAATTCTTCATCACACACCAATGATCAAAGCATCCGTTAGAGCCAACTTGAGTATGGTTAAGGATGCAGATCCAAGTATCACGCAGTCAGATATTGACCAAGTTTTGATCCGGATTGGATTAAGTCAACTTGCTCATAGCCCGGCTAATAAGCTTTCCGCAGGTGAAAAACAAAAGCTTTGTATTGGAAGGTCAGTTTTACAAAAGCCTAATTTGGTTTTATTGGATGAACCTACAGCAAATCTTGATCCCACCACTACCGAACAAGTTGAAGAGATGATTCGTCAATTCTCAAACCTTGGCTCGGAAGTTATTTTTTCATCCCATCAGCTAGCACAAGTAAAAAGGCTGGCTAGTCACGTGATCTTTATTGATGGGGGTGAAATAAAAGAAAGTGGGCCCGTAGACCCCTTCTTTTCCAATCCCACAACACCTGCTGCAAAAAGTTTTTTACAGCAGGAATTGGCAGTAAATTGATACTGCAAAGCAGATAATTTCTTAAGTATTTTGAATCACAATACTTGGAAACTTACTGCTCATATCTTTGGATAGATCCGCAACTCGAATAGCAACCTGTCTGGCAATGTTTTTATAGATTGCGCTAATGGCGCCATCAGGATCAGCAACAACAGTAGGACACCCAGCATCTGCTTGTTCTCGAATGGAAAGATTTAAAGGTAATGAACCAAGGAAATCTACCCCATAGTCTTTGCACATTTTCTCACCGCCGCCAGTGCCAAATACATGTTCTTCATGACCGCAATTTGGGCAAATATAAGTGCTCATATTCTCGATAATACCGACAATAGGTACACCGACTTTCTCAAACATTTTGAGGCCTTTGCGGGCATCAAGCAGAGCAATATCTTGTGGGGTAGTGACAATGACAGCACCGGTGACCGGTACCTTTTGTGAAAGCGTCAATGCAATATCCCCAGTACCTGGTGGCATATCCACAACCAGGTAATCCAGATCACGCCATCGCGTTTGACGTAGCAACTGCTCTAAAGCAGACGTAACCATTGGCCCACGCCACACCATGGGGCTATCTTGATCAACTAGAAAACCAATAGAGCTTGCTTGTAAGCCATGACCTTCCATGGGTTCAATAGTATTTTCTTCAATGGATTCTGGTCGACCTGTGATACCCAGCATCATCGGCTGACTTGGACCATAAATATCCGCATCTAAAATACCCACTCTAGCACCCTCTGCAGCCAATGCAAGGGCTAAATTGGCTGCAGTTGTAGATTTACCAACGCCACCTTTACCACTTGCAATAGCAATAATATTTTTAACGCCCGGCAATAACTTCACGCCACGCTGAACAGCATGAGCCACGATTTGAGTACTTACCTTAACATTCACACTAGAAATATCAGGCAATGCACTTAGCTTGTCGATGACCAATTGACGAATAGATTCGAATTGGCTTTTTGCGGGATAACCCAGCACAATATCAAGACTAATATTGCCACTATCCACTTGTAAGTTTTTCACAGCTTTAGCTGTTACAAAATCAATTTTGGTATTGGGATCAATCAGCCCCTTTAATGCGGCTTGCACAGCCTCAACAGTAACCGCCACTAAACTCTCCTAAAAGAACCAACCCCAAAGGGTATTTGTTTATATCTAATAATTTATTGCGGATCGGGAAGAACTCATCAATAGTGAGTAGGTTAACCGCACACCAGAAAAATTGCTGAAGCAGCGCTGATCAACGCTGGAATCACTGGTTAAAAAATAAGCAAACTGACGTAATAGACCGCCATTGACATCAGTGCTGTGGCTGGAATTGTAAAGATCCACGCCCACACGATGTTGCCCGCAACACCCCATCGCACTGCGCTAGCGCGCTGAGTTGAGCCAACACCAACAATAGCCCCAGTAATTGTGTGGGTAGTTGAAACTGGCACACCAAGTGCGGTAGCCGCAAATAAAGTAATAGCGCCACCAGTTTCCGCACAAAAGCCACCAACCGGTTTTAACTTAGTCAACTTTTGACCCATGGTCCGCACAATGCGCCATCCCCCAAACATAGTACCCATAGCGATAGCGATATAACAAGCCACGATAGTCCAAATGGGTGGGTTTGTCGCGCTGGCATCGGTATATCCGGTAATAATCAGCAAAAGCCAAATAATCCCAATTGTCTTTTGCGAGTCATTGCCACCATGACCTAAGCTATACGCGCCCGCTGAAAGCAACTGCAAGCGACGGAACCAACGATCTGTTTTTGAAAGTGTGACATTGCGGCAGGTCCACGAAACCAATAGCATCATCATTGAACCGAGCAAGAAGCCTACTAATGGCGAGATAAAGATAAAGGCCACTGTTTTGATAATTCCAGCCCAGACCAGCCCTGACAACCCTGCCTTAGGAATGGCAGCACCAACCAAGCCGCCAATTAAAGCGTGAGATGAGCTAGAAGGGATGCCATATAGCCAAGTGACAACGTTCCAAATAATGGCACCTACCAAAGCACCAAAAATCACATGTAAGTCCACGATAGCTGGATTAACAATTCCCTTGCCTACAGTAGCTGCAACGCTTAAATGAAAAATAAAAACGGCAAGGAAATTAAAAAAGGCCGCAAAGACAACGGCTTGCTGGGGCTTTAAAACACCCGTGGAAACCACGGTAGCAATGGAGTTGGCGGCATCATGAAAACCATTCATGAAATCAAACGCGAGAGCCAGCGCCACCAAAAGCGCGACTACCCAGAAAGCAGCTTCAATTGCAGGCAATTTAATTCGCCTTAAGAATTTTCAAGAACGATGCCTTCAACCAAATTGGCAACGTCTTCACATTTATCGGTAACTTCCTCGAGTAACTCATAAATGCGTTGTAACTTAATCAGTTCACGCACTTCGATTTCTTCTCGGAATAGTCTAGTGATCGCAGTAGATAGCAGACGGTCAGCAGCCGATTCAAGATGATCAATCTCATCGCAAGTCTTCAAAGCCGCTTTAGCAACTTCAGAGTCTGAAATATCTTTTAAAGTGGCAACGGCATTTTTCATACCAATGCAGCATTGATTACAAAGCTCTGCCATCTTCAACATCTCTGGGGTCATTTGCTTTACGTCATACAAATGCATCGCCTCAGTACCGTTCTGAATCAAATCAGCGACATCATCCATCGTATTAATGAGTGAGAAAATCTGATCTCGATCAATCGGGGTAATGAAAGTTTTATGCAGGCGGCGATTAACCTCTTTCACAACGTCATCAGCGGCATGCTCCGCACTATCCACTTCTTGGGTATATCTAGCGCGTAAGGCCTCGTCGTTGTAGTACTCAACAAACTTTAAGAATGATTGGGAGGCAGAAACTACGCTCTCAGCATGCTGATTCAATAATTCAAAGAAATTGCCGTCGTGAGGCATTAACTTACTGAAGAACATAGTTCACGATCCTTTGGACACAAAAGCTGCTGGTAATGATAGATTTGTCGACATTCTAAACAATCGCTAGCCAATAACTGGAAAGCCAGCATCCGCTATGAGCTGACTAGCCAATTCAGGACTAAGAATGGTATCTAGACTCACCACTTGGGTTGCCAGATCTGCCGACACCTTTGCTTGGGGATCCTGAGCCTGCAACGCCCTTGTAACTGCATTAATACATCCACCGCACGTCATTCCGGAAACCTGAAGATCGAACATAAAACCCCTGATAGCATGATGTAAGTGTGCCCAAAAGATTATTTTGAGTCTATGTTGTAGATTATCTTCTATATGAATCCCCAAAAACTGACAAATTCGGAGTTTTACACCCTCGATATTGGTGGCATGACCTGCGCCTCCTGTTCCGCTCGCGTGGAAAAGGCTCTAGACAAAATCCCTGGGATTGAGGCTGCAACTGTCAATTTAGCGACTGAACAAGCCAGAGTACGTTTACAGGTCGACTCCCCAGCCAGCATAGAAGACGTCATTACCGCAATCAAAAAAACGGGTTATGAAGCCTCATTAAGCACGCCGCACGGCATCAAAGCAGATTTACCCCAGACAGTCTTTTGGGGGTCAGATGGCTTGGGGAGAGTTTTGGTGGCCTTTGCCCTAACAAGTCCACTTGTTTTGCCTATGTTTCTGATGCCTTTTGGCATTCACTGGGCGCTATCGGCCCAATGGCAGCTTTTATTGGCTACACCGGTGCAATTTATTCTAGGGTGGCGCTTTTACCGTTCAGGCTTCAAATCTCTAATGGCTGGGGCCGGCAATATGGATTTATTGGTTGCTCTAGGGACTAGTGCTGCCTACGGCTTAAGCGTTTACCAAATTCTTTGGGCCTCACATCCTCAGCATGAGCTGTATTTTGAAGGCGCTGCAGTCATTATCTGCATGGTTATGCTTGGAAAGTGGCTAGAAGCTCGCGCTAAAAGGCAAACTAGTGAAGCCATTCGCGCCCTCCAAAAGCTTTGGCCAGAGAGCGCGAAGGTCATCGACCCCCATTTACCCATTAGCGAGGCCATGAGCCTTGATCAATTTCGCGACCTACCTTTAGACCAAGTTTTACCCAAAGATCGAATTTTGGTATTGCCTGGTGAACGGATTCCGGTAGATGGCTTCATTATTTTTGGCAGTAGCCATGTTGATGAATCCCTCCTCACTGGAGAGAGTGAGCCTGTGAAAAAACTAACTGGTGCAACGGTTATTGGGGGCGCCCTAAATGGTGAAGGGGTTTTGATTGTTGAGGCACAAGCAGTAGGGGTCGAAAGTGTCCTATCCAAAATTATTTCCTTAGTGGAGGATGCACAAACCCAAAAAGCTCCAATTCAAAAGCTTGTGGATCAAGTAAGCGCTATTTTTGTACCTAGCGTTATTGGCATTGCCATCGTGACTGGTATAACTAACTGGTTGTACTTGGACTCTGCATCTATTGCAATTTTGCGTGCAGTATCCGTGCTGGTTATTGCTTGCCCTTGCGCACTAGGATTAGCTACTCCTGCTGCAATCATGGCGGGCACAGGTGTTGCTGCTCGATTTGGCATTCTCATTAAAGATCCTCAGGTACTTGAACAAGCACATCGTTTAGGTGTTGTTGCCTTTGACAAAACCGGCACCTTAACTATTGGTAAACCAAGACTGCTTTCTCTCATAGCCTTGGATTCACAAGCAACAGATAATGAGATTTTGGCAAGTGCTACAGGATTACAACTTGGAAGTGAACATCCCCTAGCTAAAGCCTTAATTGATGCCGCCAAAGAACAGCACATTGCCGCCATTCCAAGCTCTGAAAACAAAGCCTTACCTGGCATTGGCATTAAAGGAAAACCTGTTTCAGGGCTATGGGCTGGCACTCACATTCGTCTTCAAAGCGTTGCCTCTTTAGAGGATCACCCTGAGCTTGATAGTATTGCTGAAAAGGCGAAGCCTCATTTTGAGCTTGGACAAACCGTATCCATATTAATGAACGCAGATACCTCTAAACCTATTGCTCTCTTTGCCTTTGGTGATGAACTCAAGCCTTACGCCAAAGAAGCTGTAAAAGCGCTACATGCTATGCATATTCAAACTGTGATGCTCTCAGGGGACAACCTTGCGGCCGCCACACGGGTTGGTAAATCTATTGGGATTGATCGTGTATTTGCACAAATCATGCCTGGCAATAAAGCGGAAATCATTAATCAATTACAGAACCCCTCAAGAGACGGTCAACGCCACTGGGTTGCGATGATTGGGGACGGCATTAATGACGCACCAGCCCTGGCGGCTGCGGATGTAGGAATGGCCATGTCAACTGGGACTGACGTTGCCATGCAAGCTGCTGGAATTACCTTGATGCGCGGCGATCCTAAATTAGTAGCAGATGCAATCGATATCTCCAAAAAGACTTGGAGAAAAATTCAGCAAAACCTGTTCTGGGCTTTCATTTTTAATGCTACCGGAATTCCCCTGGCAGCTCTTGGATATTTATCGCCCATGCTGGCAGGCAGCGCAATGGCTGTATCCAGTTTTTGCGTACTCAGCAATGCTCTTCTTTTAAAACGTTGGCGCCCACACCAGTAATCCGCGTCTCAAAGATTCCGAATGCTTTACTTTTGATTTTTACGAATCAATTCAATATCACCATAAAAAGCGCGCGTCTCTGACTTGGTGTTATCGGTATCCGTTAATAAAGCCACGCCAATGATTTGACCTGGAGTCTCTCCATAAGCTAACCTGTAATCAGCGGCGAGATCACGCTCATGCTTACGCCACTCCCCGAGATTTTCCCAGCCAGAATCTACAACAATCATTTTGATTCTGGAAGTTTGAGCATTCTCCAAAACTGTATCAATAGGACTTTTGCCAGACCAAATGTACATTAAGGTCGCATAAGGAATTTCTTGCCCGCTAATTAGGCTAGCCATTTCAAAATTTAACTTTTCTTTGAGGGGTAACTTAGACTTATTGCCATCAAAAGCAACTAATATTCTCAGCGGCGCATCATCATGATATCGATCAGCATTATCTGCATCCGCCATTGGCTCCAAAGCCTTCCACTCCCATTTCAGCCATAAGTTTTGGGCGGACCTTGGTCGCAATTTCACCGCTAATCCAGAGGCTGATGTTTTTGAATTAGCGCTTAATACAGTTTTACCCTGGTAATTCTCTAGACGGTATACCGTGTTCTTTTTATAAGGCGCAATCCGATAAAAATTCCAACCTGTAGGCGTTCCATCACGTGCGGTATTTGCAGAAAATTTAGGAAGACTCTCTTGTTCGAGGATCTGATCCATTTGAAGGGATTGTCCAGACTCATCCTGTATTGCACTTTTATTTAAACCAGCGCAGCCCACAAGACCAAACCCCAGCAATAAAATCAAAAAGTAATTCCATAAACTTTGATAAATGGATCGAATTGCGGTGAATTTGGTTTGATGGACCATCAGCAATTGTCCCAAATAATGGCTGAACTAAGTCTAAAATCATTTGAGTTAAACCAATAAAGATCCTGATGCGCCATCATTCACCTTCCACTTGGGCAGCAATATGCATTTTCGTTGCTGCCTTGGTGCACCTTGCACTGGGTTTCTCGATTGAATTTTCAGTAGATGAGGCGCATTACGCTTTATATGCACAGCACTTAGCATGGAGCTACTTTGATCACCCTCCCTTAGTAGGGTGGATTCAGTGGCCCCTAGTGGCTATAACCTCCTCTGAAGGAGTGATTCGCCTTATCCCAGAATTGCTCTGGATACTCTCGGCTTATTTGGTCTATGAAGTTACCCTTCAAATTCATCGGTTTATTCAGGGGGCTAATGCTAGCTACCTTACAAGTGCACTTCCTTGTGAAAACTCCTGCGCCTTAATGGCGGTCTTGGTCATTATTGCCTCACCTTTACCCCATGTTCTTGCCATTGGCTTACTCCCTGATACCCTACTAACCCCCCTGAGTCTGGGGCTAATGTTGATGGGTTTACGCTGGATTACCAATGATCATTTCCGCTTAAGTGATTGGCTTATTACTGGCGTATTGCTTGGGTTGGCTGGTCTGAGTAAATATACGGCTGCTTTTACAGCGTTTGCGCTTTTTTTGGTTTTACTAAGCACCCCTAAAAAATCCTGGCTCACTCAATCAGGATTTTGGTTGGCCATCTTGATTGCCCTTCTTTTTATTACTCCCGTGATTTATTGGAATTGGGCAAATGATTGGATTTCCTTCAAATACCAAATTGCCCATGGTAGCGGAGGGCAATGGGCATGGCGAAGAGTTGCCGCTTTTATAGGCATTCAGGTAGCGTGTTTTGGCCCCTTATTATTCATGGGGGGCTTTCTTTTTCTCAAGAATTGCCTCAATACCCATAAAGCTGGCTTGCTGGCTTTGCTGAGTTTTTTTGGCATTCCCTTTACTATCTTTGCTGCCCTTTCTGGCGGGGGAAGCCTTCCCCATTGGACAACACCTGCATGGTTTTGCTTAGCGCCATTTGCCGGTATCGGCCTGACGAAGGCGTGGTCTATGCATCATCAACTTGCTATCCGAGTGCTATTGATTATTCAGATATTGCTGTGCTTAGTAGGCTTTGGTTTTGTTTTATCGGGGGGCTTTCCCTCTACGGCCGTGAAATCTAATCCTATTGCAGACCTTTACGGCTGGAAGGATGCAGGACGTAAAGCGGCACAGCTCGCCCTAAGCAATCAGGCAACGGGCATAGCCGTTCAAAACTGGACCCTAGGAAGTCGAGCTGCTTGGTATGCCCGACCCTTACCTGTATACGTTTTGGATGAGCGCAAAGATCAATTTGACCTCTGGTTCGGTCAACTGGCAGCAGGCTCAAACATCATTCTTGTTAACTGGTCTGGAATGCCCTATAAAGCCCCCGTAGGAAGCAAATCCGCCTTTGAAGCATGCGAACCCCTTGAAAACCTAGAAATCACCCGATTTGGTCAATATTTATCTCAATTTAACTTCAGTCTCTGTAGAAATTGGCAAGGCCCAGGTTTGGTGGAGTAATTCACCAAATTCAAGACCTTAGGGGCTCAAGGCATTATCCTTACGCCTATGAGTTCACAACCGCAATCCACTCCAAATCCTCCGTCTGGGTGGAAAGCAATTCTGAAGCGCGCCTGGCCAACCATTCGCATATTTTTGTCAATTGCATTGCTCTGGAAGGCAACCAGCGGAATTGATTGGCATACCCTGCTCGATACCGAGATAAAAATGCAACCATTATGGTTTTTGGCGGCTATCGCAAGCATGGTATTTGCATTTATCTGCGGCGGCTATCGCTGGGGCTTATTTATGCAAAAGGTGGGTTTCCCGCGTCGCCCTATATCTTATATCGGACTCTATTTTGCGGGAGGACTCATCAATCAGGGTCTTCCAAGCACCATTGGGGGAGATAGCTATCGCGCTATCAGCGCTACCCATCTAAGTAATACAGGGTCTTTCACCAAAGAAAAAGAGTTGGATACCCAACTTCATCACTCTGTAGATCTTGAACATGCCACCCCTAAATTGCGCTTAAGTTTTGCAATAGTATTGGTTGATCGTCTCTTGGGGTTGGCTGGCAATAATCTTTTGGGTGGACTAGGACTTGTTCTTGGTGGCACAGTACTTGCTAGCTGGGGTACTCAATTAGGCTACGCCGTGATATGCGTCATGGTCATAGCAGGATTGGTTATTGCTCTGGGACTCTCTTGGAATCCTACGCGAACTCTTTTGAAAAAATCCCTAGAACGTTTTCACATGGTCAATGCCATGCCAGGAATTCAATTCGCCTTCTCTGCACCCATCAACATTGCTCAAGCGACATTTGCCATTGGCATTCATTTTTTAACGATCCTGACTTTATTGTTTTGCTTTAAAGCCTATGGTATTGATGCCCCAATTGAAAGCCTCATGATCGGTCTACCGGCATTAAGCCTACTGTTAATGCTACCGATTAGCATTTCAGGATGGGGCCTGCGTGAAGCAACCCTCTCTTCAGTATTAGCACTGTGGGGTGTAAGCCCATCCCTTACCGTGCTTGCTTCAATTAGCTATGGTGCCATTACCGTTATTTCAGTATTACCGGGCGCCTACTTTTTATTTAAACGGAAATAATTTTTCAGAGTCTATTTATGAGTATTAGTGTCAATACCATGCGCGCCATCGACCACTGGGTCGGTGTACCACTCTGCGCATTAGTAAGCCCCTTTGTAGCTCTTGCCGACCGCATTAAAAACATTTTTTCCCGTGGTCCGGAGACGCCAAAAAAATTACTCTTTATAGAGTTATCAGAAATGGGTAGCGCAATTTTAGTTGACCCGGCTATGCGCAATGCACAAGCCCGTGGAGCCGAATTATTTTTCTTGATCTTCAAAAGCAACCGCGCAAGCTTAACCTTGCTCAATACGGTTAAACCTGAAAATATTTTTACCATCGATTCTTCTAGTCTTGGTGGCTTGATTAAAGACACCTTACGTTTTTTGATTATTGCGCGTCGTCATCACATCGATACTGCCATCGACTTAGAGCTATTCTCTCGCTTCACCGCCCTCTTAACCGGACTGTGTGGCGCGCGTCGTCGTGTGGGCTATCACATCTTTCACGGTGAGGGATTGTGGCGCGGCTTTATGCTGACACGTAAGGTGCACTACAACCCGCATATTCATATCACTAAAAACTTTCTCTCATTAATTCATGCGGCCTTTGCAAAAGAGATTGAAGTACCTTTTAGTAAGATTCATATTTCCGATTCAGAAGTACGCCTAGAGCAAGCGATCATCAATCCGCAAGCCTTGAATAAAGTACGTGAGCGCATTGAAAAACTTGCTGCCGAGAAAAAGATCGCATTCACCTTTGGTAAAGAACGTGTAATCCTCGTCAACCCCAATGCGAGCGATTTGCTTCCTCAACGTCGATGGGCTCAACAGCGTTTCTCAGAACTGATTCAAGGCATCCATGAGCAATATCCTCATGACCTCATCCTAATTACTGGCTCTCCAGCAGAATTTGTCTATGTTGAAAAAGTTCGTGCCGTTGCCAATGTAAAGAATGCAATCAATTTTGCAGGTCAAGTCAGCTTTGCTGAATTGCCTCCGCTTTACACCCTATCAGATGTAATGATTACCAATGATTCTGGTCCGGGCCACTTCTCAGCTGTGACGCCTTTGAGAACAGTGGTGTTGTTTGGGCCAGAAACTCCCGCTCTTTATGGATCGGTTGGCAATTCAATCGCCATTACGGCAAATCTAGCTTGCTCACCATGCGTCAGTGCAGCAAACCATCGCAAGACACCTTGCCACAACAATGTCTGCATGCAAGCAATTACCGTATCTCAGGTCTTAGAAAAGGTGGCTGCTCAGTTAAATGAAGCCGACAAAGTGAAAGCGCGCTCAATTTAATGAGTCAAAAAAGGGCTTACTCATGGGCGTGGTTTATTCCAATCCTATCTTTAAGTCTTGCTGCCATTTTGTATTTTGGAAATCAGCAAACTAGCTCCTTTATTTTTCTTAATCACCTCACTCAATTTTTTCCCGATACACTTTGGGCATGGCTGACATACTTAGGTAATGGCTGGGGTCTTTTCTCCATAGCCTTCCCGCTCTTATTGCTTGCGCCTCGCTTGCTCTCAGCCAGTATTTTTGCTGCAGCGATATCCGGAGCGCTCATTTCAGTACTAAAACCTATCCTTAACCTTCCAAGGCCAGCTAGCGTTCTAAGCGAAGTCAGCTTTCACAGAATTGGTGATGCTCTTTTGAAAAACTCCATGCCTTCAGGGCATACCCTGACGGCCTTTGCTATCGCTAGTGCAATCTTCTTTACTAGCCCCATAGATAAACGTAAGCCTTTGTTAACGCTTTTTGTATTGGCAGCTTTTGTAGGTCTTTCTCGAATTGGAGTGGGTGCCCATTGGCTTACCGATGTATTGGCTGGCGCGGGAATTGGATTTTGGTGTGGGTTATTGGGCGCAAAACTTTCCCAATACATTCCTGAAGAATCGCTCAGCCCCAATAAAGCTTGGCCACGCTTCATAGCGCTTGGCGGCTTGCTTTGTTTATATGTTCTTCTCACGCAAAAAATGGATTTAGATCTCAACCAACCCTTGCAATTTGCTTCATCCACACTGATTGTCATCACCTTATTCTTCTTCACTAAATCTCAAGGCAAAAAAGCTGCTTAATTATGTTTAGTTATAGACACGCATTCCACGCAGGTAGTCATGCGGATATTCTCAAACACATGACACTGATTCATTTAGTAGATTACCTGCAAGAAAAACCAGGCGCCCTTACCATTATTGACACCCATGCAGGAGCTGGAATTTATAGTCTTGAAGATGGATTTGCAGCAGTAAGTAAAGAGGCGGATGGTGGAATATTTCGGTTGCAAAAATTTACTAAAGAACTTACGAATACAGGCCATTTAGTTCCGAATAGCATCCAACATTACCTCGATTTAATTCAAGCGGAAAATATAGGCGAGAAACTCTCAATCTACCCAGGCTCACCATTTATTTTGGCGAGCCTCTTAAGGCCGCAGGATCGCTTAAAACTTTTTGAGCTGCATCCAAAAGAAATTGATATTTTGCGTCACAACATTAGCCAGCTTAAGCAAGCAAAGCAAATTGATATTTATGCTGAAGATAGTTTCGCAAGGTTGAAGGGGTTACTGCCACCGCCAAGCAGAAGAGGTCTAGTCTTGATCGACCCTTCTTACGAAGATAAACAAGATTATCGCCATCTTGAAACAGCCATGAATGAAGCCTTGCAAAGATTTGCTACAGGTTGTTATGCAATATGGTACCCCTGCCTTTCTAGGCGTGAGGCGGCAGACTTGCCTGGTCGAATGAAGAAGATTGCAATAGCTCATAATCGCTCATGGCTTCATACAGAATTACGAGTAGAAAACTCTCCAGGAGAGCGTCGCTTACAAGCTAGCGGAATGTTCATCATCAACCCACCCTGGACGTTGGAAAAATTCTTAGCAGAATCTTTGCCCACTCTAACTAAGGCACTAGGACTTAATAGTGGAGCTGAATTTTTACTGAAGAGCTTTGAAGCTTAAATCGATTACCAACTGGCTTTAAGCTGAAAGCCAGCTTTATCGTAAGTAAGACCTGCTTGTGCCCCTACCGGTAAAGTGATCTTATTGGCTTGATGACCAAAAGGAAGATCGGTAAGTACAGGTATATTGCCAGAGAGGCGAGCGCGTATTGCTTTAATCGCACTTTTTAAGTCATAACCCCTATCGCTCTCAAACAAACGATAGGCTGAAAAACCGCCCAATAAGATAGCAGCTTGATTTGCAAGAACTCCTGAATCCGTTAATTGAATCAGCATCCTCTCTATGCGATAAGGATGCTCATTAACATCTTCCAAAAATAAAATACCGCCTTGGGTTTGTTCGTGATTAGGAAAAAATGGCGTGCCAATCATGCTCGTTAAGACAGTCAAATTACCGCCCCACAAAATCCCTGAAATTTCTCCCGAAGTCTTTTCACCTAAATAGGATTGCGGGCTACTCACCGAGCAAGCTAAAGTGCGTTCGCGCGCAGCGTTAATGAAATGCTTCCACATAAACTCATTGCGATTGGGGTTAGACGCCTCACCCTCCATAGCCTGATGACCAAAATCATAATTGAGCATAGGGCCAGATAAAGAAATAGCGCCCGTCTTCGCAAGCAAACCCAAATGGAAAGCTGTGAAGTCACTATGCCCACAAATTTGCAAGCCCTGCTCTACAGCTCGAGCAATAGCATCCCACTCAACATCAGGTAGCAATCGATGTAAACCGTAGCCACCACGCATTGCCATCACAAAATCTTCAGGGGGCAGTTGAGCAATGGCATTTAACTCTGCCAAGCGCTGCGTATCGGTTCCAGAAAAACGTTGGTGGACTCGTTTGAGGCACTCGGTATTTTTAACGGCAATACCTTGACTATTCAACCAATCTATTCCAGCTGCTGGACTGGATTCATCCAAACTCGCTCCCGACGGAGCAATCACATGAATATGCTTCACCGACGCTCCTTAAAGAAATCTTTTAATACCTGCCCACATTCTTCGCTCATTAGACCGCCTTCAATTCGGGTTTGATGATTAATCTGCTTAACGGAAAAAACATCAAGAGCACTGCCAGCAGAGCCCGTTTTTGGATCTGGCGCACCGTAAACCACCCTTTCTACACGGGCATGCATCAGGGCGCCTGCACACATTACGCAGGGCTCCAAGGTCACATACAAGGTAGTTCCGGGCAAGCGATAGTTTCCATCTTGGTGAGCAGCTGCTCGTAATGCCAGCATCTCTGCATGAGCACTAGGATCGTGATTAGAAATGGGTCTATTAAAAGCTTGGGATAGAACTTCTCCATCCCGAACAAGAACTGCCCCAACCGGAACCTCTCCAGCAAGAGCGGCTAATTTAGCTTGCTCTAGAGCCTGCTGCATAAATTGAATGTCAAGCTGGGCTTGCATAGCTTAAGAATGTGTAACGTCAGCCCAACAATTCGGGGTTTCGTATAAGCGGATACAGCTGAGCTCAAGACGCCCATCAAATGCTTGGGAAAAAATCGGTTTCAAAATTCCAAAGGCTGCAGCAGCAAGATTTTCCACTGTGGGCACATAGTCCATAACGACAGTCTTGTGATTGGGCAGTGAATTTAAAAAGTCGACCAATCCAATATCTTCTTTAGCCACTAAAAAAGCGTGATCCCAAGGCTCAACAACATGTTCGTTTGCAAGGCGTTTGATATCGCCAAAATCCAGAACCATTCCGTCATCAGCTTTACCAGGATGATCGGCAACATCACCAGTTAAAGTAACTTCTATTGCATAGCGATGACCATGCAAATGTCGGCACTGCCCACCATGGTTGGGAATGCGGTGTCCTGAATCAAATTCAAGGCGACGGGTTATGGAAATCACTGATGAGGTCATGGGAATATCAATTTTATAAATAGTGGTGCGCTTAACGAATGCCAATCACTTTATGGGTTTGAACACTTAACCTCCATAAAGGGCGCTTTTGACACAAACTTACCGCTAATTCTGTATTGTCCTTGAGATTTACTCCATCCATAGGCTGCAGAAAACGATTTCGATAATCCATCTTTTCAAAACGAGCCATCAGCTTTTCCAAGGAATCGTGATTTACTTGCGGGACAACCAGCTTAAGCTCATCAGCCTGAAGCACTATTAAATCAGATCCGGCCTTAGGGCTTACACAGACCCAATCAATGCCAGCGGGAACTTTAATCGTTCCATTGGTCTCGATAGCTACCGAAAAGCCTTTTACATGCAAAGCATCAATTAAGTTTTTATCCAACTGAAGCAGTGGCTCGCCCCCAGTAAAGACTACATAACGCTGCTGAGGGCCTGCTCCAGTACTTTTCCAAGAAAGTTCAATTGCCTCAGCCAACTGATCAGCAGTGGCAAATTTACCGCCGCCAAAACCATCGCTACCCACAAAATCTGTATCGCAAAATTGGCATACAGCGCTCGCTCGATCCTCTTCGCGCCCACTCCAAAGATTACAGCCAGCAAAACGACAAAAGACTGCAGCACGACCAGCGTGCGCACCTTCGCCTTGAAGGGTAGGGAAAAGTTCTTTTACGGTATACATAACAATGCGTTGATTTTAAGCGTTAAGCTCAAAACTCTTGAAACTTACTTCCAGGAGACCAGTCTCCATTCAAGATAATCTTCCCAGTAAGCGTTCTGCCAAAGGGTTCCTGCAAGTAAATAGCGACCAAACCCCCTACGAATGACCCAACGACCGATTTCAGGGGCTAACCAGACATCTTCTTCACGTAGGCTAGCCAATCTAAAGACATCGGGGCTTTGGAAATAAGGCGCCTCATTGTGGTACTTCAGGGCAGTAAATTCACCGGCGGGAACTTTTACCCTCTCCCATTCGATAGCTGAGATATTTAAACCCCAGTAATAACTACTATCTGGGTAACCCAAAACTTCATAGCGGGTGCGATAAAACCCTGACCAACCCACCTTTAATTGTTCAGGCCATAAGGGCAGTGCATTCTGGAACTTTTGTGGCGGACTCCAATGAGGATCCTGAATGACAAATCCCCATGGCCCTTGGATTTCATCAGGGAGCGGGCCTGCCTTTACTCCACTGCGCTGAATACGAACCTGTTGGTCAACCGACATAACTCTTTCAGTCACAACGTCTACTAGCTCTTGATTAAATACATTGCGGATCTCATAGACCCACTCTTGACCAACCTTCGGCGGCCGAACCGCGGGTGCAACGGTGGGCTGAGGAAGTGCTTGACCTGATGGATAAGGCTGAGAAGAAATACAAGATACCGACAGCATTACTACTGTCAGCATTAATAAAAGCAGTCTTGGTCTTACTTGTAAGAAGCAAGCCGCCATTGATAGCTACCCTCAAGAATGACTGGCCCTACTTGCCCTTGTATTTGATAAGAACCAGAAGCCTCGCGAGCAACCCAGCGACCTATTTGAGGGGCAAACCAAATAGTTTCTTTGCGAATGCAATCTACTTTATTGGGATCACTACTTTCAAAATTAATTAAATTTTGAAAACGCAAAGCAATAAATTCACCAGCTGGCACAGCAATACTTTCCCAGCCTTGGACGCTCATATATTCCTGCCAACCGAGCTTTGATTCAGGATAGCCGGCATCTGCGTACTTTGTATCAAACTGTTTACTCCATTTCACCGATAGCTCAAGCGGCCAAAGGGGTAATCCAGGATTAAATTCCATTAAGTGCGGCCATTGTGGATCGGTTTTGATCGTTCCCCATGGCCCTTGGATTTCGCTTGGAAGTTGACCGCCATCAGTTGTTGCACGATTAATCACAATACTCTGACCAACACTTGCGATTTGCTCGGTAATAACTTCTAAGGTCTTACCGTTAAATACATCTTTCTTAATGTAAGTCCACTCCTGGCCAACTTGAGGTGGTCGAATAATAGGTAATGGCTTTGGTGTAGCAACCGGAGTGCCATGCTCATAAGACAGGGGAATTCCACAAGCTACCGGCGCCAATGCTGCCGAAGTAATAAAGGTACGACGTGAAAGCTTCATGGATATTGCCTATGGAGAGAAGGTAAATTTATTGTACACAAGCAGATTTAAATACAAAACATCAAGTTCATCACATTGACGAATACAAGGCCGCTGATATTTGAGTGCGAGAAACTGAAGGTTTGGGCAGCTGTTTTTTTGGCAAATCAAACCAAACTCGGACATCCTCTTCCAAGCCAATTCCATGCATAAAGTTATAAATTGCCTTTTTTAATCCATGCCCAAGCTTATCGTGATCAACGCCTGTTGGATCAATAAAGGCAATATCGTTTTTAGCGAAAGTAATAAGGGGTAATGGGGCTAATTGCACGCCATACTCTTGGGGATTTTTCCCTACTGGCGAATGCACCGTACAAATAAATCGATGAAAGAAGCCACTTTGAATGCAGCCATTCTCGAATAACTGTCGCACGTACTCCAGAGCATCCACAGTCTCTTGAACGGTTTGAGTAGGAAAGCCATACATTAAATACGCATGCACCAAGATGCCTGCATCTGAAAATCCTTTCGTAACTTGCGCCACTTGATCTACCGTCACGCCTTTTTTCATAAGGGCTAACAATCTATCAGAAGCAACTTCAAGCCCACCAGACATCGCAATACACCCGCTCTTTGCTAGCAACTGTGCCAACTCTGGGGTGAAGGTTTTCTCAAAGCGAATATTTCCCCACCAAGAAATCATTACCTTGCGACGAATTAATTCCTCAGCCAACGCTTTCAGTATTTTGGGTGGAGCCGCCTCATCTATAAAATGAAACCCCGTCTGCCCTGTTTCACCGATGATCTCCTCAATTCTATCTACCAACAAACTAGCCGAAGCAGTTTCATAGCGAGAGATGTAATCTAGTGTGACATCGCAAAAACTACACTTTTTCCAATAACAACCGTGAGCCACTGTCAGCTTATTCCAACGGCCATCGCTCCATAGGCGATGCATGGGATTAAGCATATCTAGCAAAGAAAGATAAGAATCAAGGGGCAAACCATCCCATGTAGCTGTACCGACTTCCTCAAATGGAATATCAAGCTCAGGCCAATTGATGTACCGCACCTCTTTTTTATCATTACAAATAAAGGTTCGAACTAAACGATCAATAGATCGCTTGCCCTCTAAATGATCAATCAAAGCTAGCAACGGGCGCTCACCGGAATCCAAGGTAATGTAATCCACGAATTCAAATACACGGGGGTCACTAAGCTCACGCAACTCTGTATTCACATAGCCACCACCCAAACCAATCTTCATTTGAGGGTAATGTTTTTTAAGGGTTTGGGCGATACGTAATGCTGCATACATTGCCCCGGGGAAGGGTACAGATAGCAATACCAAATCTGGTTGATGTTTATTTACGACATGGAGGGTAAGCTCTTGAAGATGCGAATCTAGTAATGTAGGTCTTGCATCCAAGGCAAGCGCTAAAGGCGTAAAACTTGGCTGACTGCTCGCCAAAGATTCTGCGTATCGCACAAATTCAAAACGACTATCAACTGCATCCTTAATTACATCGGATAAGTCATTTAAATAAAGGGTTGCTAAATGTCGCGCCCTATCTTGAGATCCAAGAGCTCCAAACGCCCACCCCAAAGAATCACCAGAATCTTCATCATCATATGCATCAAGCGATTGAAAACGTGGGCCTTCTGGTAAAAATTCCCGGCCATTAATTCGATGACATAAAGTGCTATCGCGACCCTGCAAAAATGCAATGGTTGGCGCTATGGTGGAGTGATAGTCTTGAAAATAATCCAAAAAGAAATTGACGCTAGCACTGCGTTCTTCCTCAGGAAGTACTAGGGCTTGGGTATGTATTTCAGATAAGCCATTGGGGGTAAAGAAACTCAACACCAAGGCAAGCGCGAGATCTTCCTGAGCAGCATCTATTTTTCGAGACCTTAAGAAACCCGTCAAATAAGCCGTAGAAGGATACGGCGTATTTAACTGCGTCATCGGTGGAATGAGGCTAAGAACTTTCATACTCACCTAAGTTAATAAGCAGGACATATGCCCAGCTTATTTCTCACTCCCACTCAATTGTGGCTGGCGGCTTTCCGCTAATGTCATAAACCACGCGATTGATGCCGCGCACTTCATTGATAATGCGATTGGAAACTTTGCCCAATAACTCATGTGGCAAATGCGCCCAATGCGCCGTCATAAAGTCTTGAGTTTGAACCGCCCGCAAGGCCACTACGTATTCATATGTTCTGCCATCACCCATCACCCCAACTGATTTAACAGGTAAGAAAACAGCAAACGCCTGACTAGTGAGGTCATACCAAGACTTTTGATTATCTGGATCTATCGTATCGCGTAATTCTTCAATAAAGATAGCATCGGCACGGCGTAAAAGATCCGCAAATTCCGCCTTAACTTCACCTAAGATACGCACACCAAGACCAGGGCCTGGGAAAGGATGGCGATAGACCATCTCACGGGGTAAGCCCAAAGCTACGCCCAATTCACGAACTTCGTCTTTAAAGAGCTCGCGCAAGGGCTCAAGCAACTTAAGATGCATATCCTCAGGCAAGCCACCAACATTATGATGACTTTTAATGGTATGAGCACCCTTCTTACCTTTACCGGCTGACTCAATCACATCAGGATAGATCGTGCCCTGTGCAAGCCACTTAGCGTTCTTAATCTTGCCAGACTCAGTCTGAAATACTTCTACAAATTCTTTACCAATAATTTTGCGCTTAGCTTCTGGATCAGAAACACCAGCTAGTTTTGACATGAACTCTGGAGCAGCATTTACACGAATCACCTTGACACCAAGGTTGCGCGCGAACATCTCCATGACCATCTCACCCTCATTTAAACGAAGCAAGCCATGATCTACAAATACACACGTTAATTGATCGCCAATCGCACGATGAATCAATGCAGCAGCAACGCTGGAATCTACGCCACCAGATAAACCCAGAATGACTTCATCATCACCCACTTGTTTGCGAATATTTTCAACAGCCTCACTGATGTAATCGCCCATCACCCAATCAGTCTTGCAGCCACAAATCTGATGAACAAAACGATCCAAGATAGCAGTACCTTGAAGGGTATGTGTAACTTCCGGATGAAACTGGAAAGCATAAAAACGACGCTCTTCATCAGCCATGCCAGCAATTGGACATGACTCAGTTGAAGCTAACAATTTAAAAGCTGGGGGTAAGGAAGTAACAGAATCGCCATGACTCATCCACACTTTTAGGATGCCGTGACCTTCGCTGGTGGAAAAATCTTCAATCCCTTTGAGTAAGTCAGTATGGCCATGTGCGCGCACTTCTGAATAACCAAACTCACGGGCTTTACCCAGGGACTCGGCAGAAGCTACCGCTCCACCCAATTGGGTAGCCATGGTTTGCATCCCATAACAAATACCCAAAACAGGAACGCCTAATTCAAAAACAATTTGTGGTGCGCGCGGACTACCTTCTTCGGTTACCGAGCTTGGTCCACCAGAAAGAATAATTCCTTTGCCACCCTGCTCTTGAATAAAGCGGCGAATAAATTCAGGGTCGCAATCATAGGGATGGATTTCAGAATAGACGCGGCCATCACGTACACGCCTTGCTATTAACTGAGTAACCTGTGAACCAAAGTCGAGAATAAGTATTTTGTCGTGCACGTCAGAAACTACCTTCTTTAAGTCTTAATCAATGTGGTAATTGGGCGCTTCCTTGGTGATCTTCACATCATGGACATGCGATTCACGCACACCCGCTGAAGTGATTTCCACAAAATTCGCTTTCTCATGCAACTCATCAATGGTGCTACATCCAAGATACCCCATAGACGACCGAATACCACCAGTCAACTGATGCAAGATAGTGAGCACGCTCCCTTTGTAAGGCACTTGCCCTTCGATACCTTCAGGTACCAATTTTTCAGCGTTCGCAGCACTAATATCGCCTTGGAAATAACGATCTGCCGAGCCATCAGCCATCGCACCCAATGAACCCATACCGCGGTAGCTCTTATAAGAACGACCTTGATATAAAAACACTTCGCCAGGAGCCTCTTCAGTGCCAGCAAACATTCCACCCATCATGACGGAGTTAGCACCAGCAGCCAAAGCTTTCGCCACATCACCAGAGTAACGAACGCCTCCATCAGCAATCAAAGGAATACCCGTGCCTTTAAGTGCTAAAGCTACGTTAACAATAGCCGTGATCTGAGGCACACCAACACCAGCAACAATACGAGTCGTACAGATTGAACCTGGGCCAATACCCACTTTCACACCATCAGCCCCATGGTCCGCCAATGCTTTAGCAGCCTCGCCTGTGGCAATATTTCCACCAATAACCTGAACATGCGGGTAATGTTTTTTAACCCACTTAACGCGATCTAAAACTCCTTGGCTATGACCATGAGCAGTATCCACAACAATCACATCAACACCAGCGCGGACCAGTAATTCGATACGCTCGTCATTATCTGGACCAACACCAACAGCAGCACCAACTCGCAACTGCCCTTCACTATCTTTACAAGCAAGAGGATGTTCAGTTGCTTTAAGAATGTCTTTAACAGTAATGAGGCCGCGTAATTCGAACTTATCGTTGACGACCAGAACGCGCTCTAAGCGATGCTTGCTCATCAAACGCTTAGCCTCATCCAAGGTGCAGCCCTCTTTAACGGTAATTAAACGCTCACGAGGGGTCATCTTGGTTTTCACTGGGGCATCTAAATCCTCTTCGAAGCGCATGTCGCGGTTGGTAATAATCCCCACCACTTCTTTACCAGTAAGCACCGGGAAGCCCGAGAAACCATGCTCACGTGATAACTGCATTACTTGACGAACAGTCATGTCTGGACTAACGGTGATTGGATCTCGCAGTACGCCAGATTCAAAACGCTTCACCTTAGCCACTTCACGCGCTTGCTCAGCAGGCTTAAGATTTTTATGAATAATTCCAATACCACCTTCGCTGGCCATGGCAATCGCCAAACGGCCCTCGGTCACGGTATCCATCGCCGCAGACACCAATGGTGTATTAAGTGAAATATCTCGAGTTAACTTACTTGCCAAATTGGCATCTCGTGGGAGTACCGACGAATAAGCCGGTACAAGGAGCACATCGTCAAAAGTGAGTGCTTTTTGAATGAGTCGCATGCAAAACCCCTAATCGCAAAAACAGATTATAGCCTCCTAGCCTTCCTTTTCGCTGCAGCAGCCTGGAATTTAGCATCCTGGTTCTGGTTGGCTTTTTTTCGCCGAACAGTCATGGGGTCTATCAGAATCTGTGAATAGAGCTCTAAACGATCCCCAGAATAAATAGGGCTATCCCATTCTTTACGCTTACCAAAGACCCCAAAGCACCCTTTTCTAGCCAAGACAGGATCTTCTAGATTTTTTGCTACTCTAGACTGAACGAGAGCCAAACCTACCGTGGCCTGCTCGCCTTCGCTCAATTGGAGCTTAAAAGGAGTTAAAGTTGGCTCACCCAATCTGGCATCGCAAATAAGGATGTCAAACGCGGTATTAGCCATATAGAGCTTCAGCGCGTTTTACAAAACAATCTACAAAAGTCCCGGCAATATGACTAAAGACAGGGCCAATGATCTTATCTAAGATAGCGCTTTTAAACTCCCAATGAAGCTTAAATTCGACCTTACAAGCATCTTCTCGTAGCGGAATGAAATTCCATTGCCCAGAAAAATGCCTAAAAGGGCCGTCTACTAGAACCATATCAATAGTTTCAGGACGATGATTGACGTTCCGAGTATGAAAGAACTGATTGATACCCTTGAAACTAATGTGGATTTTGGCGTCAAGTACAGTCTCGGTCTGCTCAAAAATCTCCACGCCGCCACACCAAGGTAAAAACTCGGGGTAGCGTGCAACATCAGTCACCAAGCCGTACATACGGTCAGCTGACTGCCCAATTAAAACGGTCTTGTTGACGTCTGCCATAATTGATCTTGAGAGAAGCTAAATAAATATGAGTATCGTCGATAACAAAAAAGCCTTCTTCGATTATTTTATCGAGGAACGCTTCGAGGCAGGACTGGTTCTAGAAGGCTGGGAAGTCAAGGCTATTAGAGCAGGTCGCGTGCAAATTAAAGAAGCGTATGTCGTCATTCGCAAGGCGGAGCTATTTTTAATTGGCGCCCACATTAGCCCTCTACTTTCAGCTTCAACCCACATCCTTCCGGATAACGTCCGGTCCCGCAAACTTCTGCTGAACGCTATTGAAATCCGTAAGCTCATCGGTAAGGTGGATCAAAAAGGCTACACACTAGTCCCCATCAATCTCCATTTCTCCAAGGGCAATGTGAAGTGCGAAATTGGGCTTGCAAGAGGTAAAAAGCAGCACGATAAGCGCCAGGCGACCAAAGAACGTGAGTGGGAAGTTCAAAAAGGACGGATCGCCAGAGGCGATCTGAACGCCTAAAAGCACTTATTTGCGCTAATTCAAGCATTTATGCACTAATTAAGTGCATAATGGCACCAAGCTGCTTCAATCTTAGAATCGTAGTCAATGTAAAGGCGTTACTTTGTAACTATGAAATTGCCTTTTGACGAAATGCTCGATGCCAGCGGTAAAGCGCGGCCACATTACCAAATATTCCATAACTGGCTTAAACAGCAGAGTGATACCCTCATGGGTCTCAAGCGGGCCGAAGCGGATTTAATTTTCCGCCGAGTTGGCATAACCTTTGCGGTTTATGGAGATGATCTCGGATCAGAAAGAACGATCCCCTTTGATCAGGTGCCGCGGATCTTTACTGCCAAGGAATGGGAACAGCTTGAAGCTGGCTTGCGCCAACGCGTCAAAGCACTTAACCGCTTTATCTATGACGTGTATCACGAAGAAGAGATTATTAAAGCAGGCATCATTCCAGCGGAACAGATTTTTAATAACGCCCAATATCGCCCAGAAATGCGTAATGTCAGCGTACCAAGAGATATTTACGCTCAAATTGCTGGTATTGATATTGTTCGGGCTGGTGAAGGCGAGTTCTACGTCCTAGAAGACAACTTACGCGTTCCATCCGGTGTTTCTTACATGGTGGAAGATCGCAAGATGATGATGCGACTTTTTCCTGATCTATTTCAAAAATATCGTGTAGCGCCTGTAGAGCACTATCCAGATTTGTTGCTTGAGTGTTTAAAGTCCGTTAAACCTGATGACGTCAAAAAACCGAATGTAGTTGTTCTCACACCCGGTATGTACAACTCAGCCTATTTTGAGCACAGTTATTTAGCGCAACAAATGGGTGTTGAGTTGGTCGAAGGAAAAGATTTGTTTGTTAAAAATGAACAGGTCTTTATGCGCACCACACAAGGTCCAGAACGTGTTGATGTAATTTACCGTCGAGTCGATGATGACTTCTTGGATCCATTGGCGTTCCGCTCTGATTCAACCTTAGGTGTTGCTGGCTTACTCTCTGCGCATCGCGCTGGAAATGTCACCCTAGCCAATGCGATTGGCACCGGTATCGCCGACGATAAATCGATCTACCCGTATGTGCCTGACATGATTGAGTTTTACTTGGGTGAAAAACCCATCCTCAACAATGTCCCTACATTCCAATGTCGCAAGCCTGATGATCTCGCCTACACATTAGCCAACCTAGATAAGTTAGTTGTCAAACTTACTCATGGCGCAGGTGGCTATGGCATGTTGGTAGGGCCAGCGTCCACCAAAGCAGAGATTGAGGAATTTAGGGGTCACCTGATTGCCAATCCAGACAAGTATATTGCCCAGCCTACTTTAGCCCTGTCTACGTGCCCTACTTTTGTGGAGTCCGGAGTTGCGCCAAGACATATTGATTTAAGACCTTTTGTACTCTCTGGCAAAACCATCAAGATGGTTCCCGGTGGATTAACTCGCGTTGCCCTTAAAGAAGGCTCTTTAGTCGTGAACTCCTCTCAAGGCGGTGGAACTAAAGACACTTGGGTACTGGAAGAATAAGAGAAGAGTTGAGAAAAAATATGCTGAGTCGCACCGCTGATTGCCTTTATTGGATGGCCCGTTATACAGAGCGCGCAGAAAATACCGCACGCATGCTGGACGTAAACCACCAAACCTCGCTACTTCCTCAGCCCGCTGAGTTCTTAGAGCAAAGTTGGAGAAAGTTACTCACCATCTCCAAACTTGAAGATGCCTTCATGAGTAAATATGATGTGGTGAATCGTGAGAATGTTTTAGATTTCATGATTTATGAAACCAGCAATCCTTCAAGCATCGTATCCTGCTTATTTGCTGCCCGTGAAAACGCCCGCGTCATCCGAGGCAAGATTACTTCTGAAGTTTGGGAAACGCAAAACACCACTTGGTTAGAGCTCCAAAGAATTTTAGAGGCACGTAATCAGGCCGACCCAAGCAGATTATTGGATTGGGTAAAACACCGTTGCCACTTATTTAGAGGTGTGATGCATGGCACCATGCTCAAAAATGAGGCTTTCTACTTCATGAATGTCGGCACATTATTAGAACGAGCAGATAACACCGCTCGCATCTTGCAAACGAAGTATGAAGATCAAGCAGCACTTAAAGTCTTACGCACCGGAGAGCGGGCTATAGAGGATGGAGCTGAAGGCACGGATGGTGATTTCTTCGACTTCTATCATTGGGCCGCCTTGCTTCGCTCTGTGTCTGCCTTTGAAATCTATCGTCAAATCTACTCAGATCAAGTTACCCCCAAACAGGTAGCTCAACTCTTGATCTTTAATAAACAAATGCCTCGCTCATTAGTGTGCTGTGTCAACGATCTCATTCCGCTTTTAGCGGAGGTAAAGAATCAGCAATCTAAAGAAATTGAGCGTTTACTTGGAAAACTAAAAGCGAATATGGATTATTCCGATATTGATGAAGTCTTCTCTCAAGGTTTAGAAGAATTCATTGAAGAATTTTTGGAGCGCATTAATCACATTGCCGATGAGTTCAGTAACACTTACCTCATCCCCCTAGCTGTAGCCTAAACAGCACAAAGAAAATATGCACTTAAAAATTCGCCATCGCACAGAGTATCGCTATGAATCACCCGTTCGCTACTCCATTCAAGAATTGCGCTTAACTCCGCCTCAGTTGGCTGGACAGCAAGTTGATAAGTGGAAAATTAGCACTCCCATTAAAGCAAGCAATTCCGTCGATGCCTTTGGCAATATCTGTAGTGTATTTGTACAAGAAGCCCCGTATACGTCGATGATGATTGAGGCTGAAGGTGAAGTGCATACCCAGGATGCGTTTGAGTTTATTGACAATGCCAAAGCTGTTTCACCTTATTACCTTTTGCAGCAAACAAACTTAACAGAACCCTCTGATCAGATGTTGTCTTACTTCTCATCAAAGCTACCTAAGAAAAATACGGTTGATGAAGTCTTAAAATTAGCTGCTGCAGTTCAAGAGGCCGTGGTGTATTTTCCAGGCCAAACTAATTTTGCAACCACAGCAGCGCAATCTTTTGCCATGAGCTCAGGCGTATGCCAAGACCACGCTCATATTATGTTGAGCTTGTGCCGTGCATCCAATATTCCCGCACGCTATGTCAGCGGCTATTTCTTTGCGGAAGAGTCACCAAATCTTGCCAGCCACGCATGGATAGATTTCTGTAGTGATGTTGAAAAAGGTATCTGGATTAGCGTGGATATTACCCATGCATGCCTAGTTGATTCTCGGCATATTCGCCTAGCCATTGGTCGCGACTATTATTCAGCTGCTCCAGTTAAAGGCGTTCGCTCTGGTGGTGGTGGCGAAGAACTTAGCGCTAGCATCTCCATTCAAAAACTCCCCTAATTACGATCCTAGATTTTTGTTTTAAGAGATAATTCCAGGAAATTCATTAAAGGGGTTGTGGGATGACGTATTGCGTAGGGCTTTGCCTAAAAGATGGCTTGGTATTTTTATCTGACACTCGTACTAATGCTGGTGTAGATCAAATTGGCACCTTTAGAAAAATGACCTTGTTCCAAAAGGACAATGACCGTTTTTTTACCCTTATGAGCGCTGGCAATCTCGCCATTACCCAGGCCGTTAAAGAAATTCTTCTCCAAGGCCAACTCCTCAATGGAATTAACCTCTGGACCGCTGAAAATACCCATGATGCCGCTGTGGTAGTGGGTGATGCCATTAAGCAAGTCTATGATCGCGACCATGAAGCACTAGAAAAAGCAGGAATTGATTTCAACTGCAATCTCATTTTTGGAGGTCAAGTAAAAAACGAAAGGCCTCGCTTATTCAATATTTACTCAGCAGGCAATTTCATTGAAGCTACACCAGAGACTTGCTATTTCCAAATTGGTGAATCTAAGTATGGCAAACCTATTCTAGATAGAGTTTTGAGCTTTACCACCCCACTAAATCTAGCGACAAAATGTGCCTTGATTTCAATGGACTCAACTCTAAACAGCAATATCTCGGTTGGCCTCCCTTTGGACTTACTGGTCTATGAAAGAGACTCTTTGAAAGCTTGTAAATTAGTTACCCTGGATGAATCGAATCCTTACTTCCAGATGATTCATCAATTATGGGGCGAAAGATTGCGCTCGGCCTTTAATTCCATTGATGAGCCTAGCTGGACTGGTGCCAACAAGGACAAATCGATCTCAGCCCCAGCCAAAAAGATGGGAGCTGTTCCAATAAACCATCCCCCAGCAAAAACTAAAGCTGTTAAATCTAAAGCCAAGTCAAAGATTGTTAAAACAACTAAAGCAGCAAAGGCAATTAAGACTGCCAAACCCATAAAAAAAGCGGCTGCTAAGGCAAAAGCCTAAACATACCGCTTGGAGACTAAGACCTCATTGCTGAGGTCTTAGTTAAATCCATCTTCTTACTTCTTGCCCAGCATTTCCCAGGTTGCAACAACGCTATCCGGATTCAAGGAAATTGAACCAATACCTTTATTAACCAACCAACGGGCAAAGTCTGGGTGATCTGATGGACCTTGGCCACAAATACCGACGTATTTACCCAATTTACGGCAGGCATCAATAGCGCGTTCGATCATAAACATTACCGCAGGATCACGCTCATCAAAATCTACTGCCAACAACTCCATACCAGAGTCACGATCCAAGCCTAATGTCAGCTGGGTCATATCGTTTGAACCAATAGAGAAGCCATCGAAATGCTCAAGGAACTGTTCAGCCAAAATTGCATTAGATGGAACCTCGCACATCATAATCAGGCGCAAACCATTTACACCACGCTTGAGGCCAAACTTCTCCATCAAATCAATCACACGTTTAGCTTGATTAATGGTGCGGACAAATGGAACCATAATCTCAACGTTATCTAAGCCCATCTCTTCACGAACACGCTTCATTGCTGCGCACTCAAGTGAGAAAGCTTCGCCAAACTCTTCGGATATGTAACGTGATGCTCCGCGGAATCCTAGCATTGGATTTTCTTCATCTGGCTCATAACGTGAACCGCCAATCAACTTCTTATATTCATTTGACTTAAAGTCAGACAGGCGAACGATCACTGGCTTTGGATAAAAAGCAGAGGCAATCGTAGCGACCCCTTCAACCAACTTATCTTCGTAGAATTGACGTGGACTTGCATAACCACGAGCAACGCTTTCAACAGCACGCTTCAAATCAGGATCAATATTTGGGTACTCGAGAACTGCGCGTGGATGTAGGCCAATATAGTTGTTGATGATGAATTCGAGGCGAGCTAAACCTACGCCTGCATTTGGAATTTGACAGAAATCAAATGCCAATTGAGGATTACCAATGTTCATGGTGATTTTCACTGGAATCTCTGGCAATACACCGCGAGATACTTCAGAAACTTCAGTCTCAATCAAGCCATCATAGATATGACCTTCATCACCTTCTGCACAAGAAACCGTCACCATCATGCCGTCTTGCAATTGCTCTGTCGCATCACCGCAACCCACTACCGCAGGCACGCCTAATTCACGGGCAATAATCGCTGCGTGACATGTACGGCCACCACGGTTGGTCACGATTGCTGAAGCGCGCTTCATCACTGGCTCCCAATTGGGATCAGTCATGTCGGCAACTAACACATCACCTGGCTGCACACGATCCATCTCGCTTGGGTCACGAATGATGCGCACAGGACCTGCACCAATTTTTTGACCAATGGCACGGCCCTTAGTCAATACTTTGGAGCTACCTTTTAACTTGTAACGCATTTCCACTTGACCTGCAGCTTGGCTCTTTACAGTTTCTGGGCGAGCTTGCAAGATATAGATGCGGCCATCTTGACCATCCTTACCCCACTCAATATCCATTGGGCGTTGATAGTGCTTTTCAATAATGACAGCATATTTAGCCAACTCGGTAATGTCAGCATCCTCAAGTGAAAAACGATTACGCTGCTCAGGAGATACGTCAACTGTTTGCACTTTCTCAGCTGAACCTGCCGGAGCAAATTGCATTTTGATTAATTTAGAGCCTAATGAGCGACGAATAATGGCTTTTTTATCTTGCGCCAATGTGGTCTTAAATACATAGAACTCATCTGGATTCACCGCACCCTGAACCACTGTTTCGCCCAAGCCATAACTAGAGGTAATAAATACAACATCCTCAAATCCAGATTCAGTATCCAAAGTAAACATCACGCCCGCGGCACCTAAATCTGAACGTACCATTCTCTGAATGCCAGCAGACAAAGCAACCTCAGCGTGGGCAAAGCCTTTATGTACACGATAGGAAATAGCACGGTCGTTATACAAAGAAGCGAACACTTCACGAATCTTGTGCAGAACATCATCGATACCCTCAACGTTCAAGAAGGTTTCTTGTTGGCCAGCGAAAGAAGCATCTGGCAAATCTTCTGCAGTAGCAGATGAACGAACAGCGAACGAGCCTTTTCCTGAGTCATCTAATTTTTTAAACGCAGTACGAATCTCTTGATCAAGGCGCTCTTGAAATGGCGCAGTTTCGATCCAATGACGAATTTCTTTACCAGCCTCAGCCAATGCACGAACATCATCAATATTTAGATTTTCTAAACGCTTCTGAATGCGCTCAGTCAGATTGTTGTGCTCCAAAAAATCACGGAAAGCCAAAGCAGTAGTCGCGAATCCGGTGGGAACCCGAACTCCGGTAGACGACAGCTGAGAAATCATTTCACCCAATGAAGCGTTCTTACCGCCAACGGACTCAACGTCGGTCATGCGGAGTTGCTCAAAAGGTAAAACGTAGGCGTTTGCTACATCATTGTTTTGTTGCTGTTGGTTGGACATAAAATACTCTCTAAAGATAAGGAAACTGGTCGAGCGGCCGATCAAAATACGGCATACTTCATTAGCTTCTTATTGTAGTGCTGACCACCAATCTAGACCAACCCCATGTCCAATCAAACCCGTATTGTTTTTATTGTTTCTGACGGCACCGGTATTACCGCTGAAAACTTTAGCCAATCGATTTTGGCTCAATTTGATGCTACTTTTAAGCATATTCGCGTCCCGTTTGTGGATAGCCCTGACAAAGCTCACGATGCCGTCACTACGATCAATCAGGCAGCTTCCAAATATGGAGTGCAACCCATCGTATTCACCACTTTGGTGAATCCCCAACTTAATACCATTGTTGGGAAGGCAAATGGCCTGATTTTGGACATGTTCCAGACATTCGTGGCCCCCTTAGAGAGTGCTTTAGGCATTAAATCTACCCACGCGATGAATCGCCTGCACCACAATGCAGATACAGAGGCTTATAAAAACCGGATTGAGGCTATTAACTACTCCTTAGCGCACGATGATGGTCAATCCAATCGCAATCTCGCTGAAGCGGATGTCATCTTGGTTGGTATTTCCCGGGTGGGTAAAACGCCAACAAGCCTGTATTTAGCCATGCAATATGGCATGAAAGCAGCAAATTACCCCTTGATACCCGAAGATTTTGAACGTGGGCAACTTCCTAAAGATTTAGTGCCCTACCGCAACAAAATCTTTGGATTAATGATTGATGCAGAACGACTTTCTGAAATACGCAATGAACGCCGACCTGGCAGCAACTATGCCAAGCTAGAAAACTGTCGCTATGAAATCAATGAAGCAACTTCGATGATGAAAAAGGAGTCGATTCCTTGGGTTGCAACTACCAGCAAGTCCATTGAAGAAATTGCGACCACCGTATTACAGTCGATGAAATCCGATAAAACAATTTTGGGTTAAATAGCCTTATTGACTAATTAAATCCAATCCAATGAAATTAAATGCGTCTAGCACGCACTGTTTCAAATAAACACACTGCTGCAGCTGTAGAAACATTTAAGGACTCAACCCGAGGGTCAATGGGGATAGATACCCCTTTAGCCTGAGCTAAAAGATCCTCAGATACACCCTGTCCTTCGCTCCCCATGACCCAAGCCACAGGACGAATCAAATCTTTTTTCATATCAAATAAATCAGTAGAGCCATCAGCTGTAGTCGCGAGAAAAGGTGCTGTAACAGCGCTTAAGACTTGCTGGTTAGACCAGCCTTCATATAAGTCGAGCAAGCGATGCGCGCCCATACCTGCACGCAATACTTTGCTTGACCATAAATGCGCGCAACCCGATATAGCCAAGACTTGTGTAAACCCAGCCGCAGCTGCAGTTCTTAAGATTGCCCCGACATTACCAGCATCTTGAATACGATCCAAAATCACCACATCTCCAGCCAAAGTAGAGATCGATTGCGAGGGCATTAAGCTCGATTTTGGAAGATCCAGCAAGCCGGCAATATGTGGTGCATTCACTAAATCACTTAATAAATCCCATAGCCCCTTATCCAACTGAAACACCCTGGTTGCTGGACAAATCTCAAGGTGGGAGTAAAGAGCGTGGGATATTTCACTGTTTCCCAGACCCACCTCTGATGTCAATAAGGTTTTGAGAGCGGGATCACCAACCCAAGTCTGTACCAAATGGATGCCTTCTAATAAAGCATGCCCAGAAGCTATTCTCGCCTTTTGACCTTTTGAACCGGTTGCTTGTAAAAGGCGAATTTCTTTGAATAAAGGATTATCTTTAGAGGATATGGGCTCGAATTTCAAATCATGATTCATAGGCGACTCATTTCTAAAACTTTACGTACAGGAGAAAAACTCCTGCGATGTTGCTCGCAAGCACCAAATTCTTGAAGAGCGGCAAAGTGAGATTCTGTTGGATAACCCATATGTTGCGCAAATCCATATTGAGGATGACGTTGGTGTAATTCCATCATCTGCTTATCTCGCGTTACCTTAGCAATTATTGAGGCAGCAGAAATCGCTGGCTCTTTAGCATCACCCTTCACAATAGCTTGGGCAGGAATGGGTAACTCAGGGCAGCGATTGCCATCAATCAAGGCTTTGTCTGGCCACGATCCCAGCTTGCTAGTGAGATCTTCTATGGCGCGGCGCATGGCTAGCATCGTTGCCTGCAAGATATTGATTTGATCAATCTCTTGTGCACTCGCTTCTCCCACGCCCCATGCTTTTGCTTTATTCAGAATTTGTTCGTATAAAAATTCACGGCGAGCAGCAGTTAATTTCTTTGAATCCCTCAAGCCCCCAATAGGATTAAGCGGGTCCAATACTACTGCGCCAGCAACTACCGAGCCCGCCAAAGGCCCACGTCCCGCCTCATCCACACCACAAACCCAAATCACACTCATGGACCAACCCGCTTCTGATACCCAGAATGGATAGTCTGCGCTATAGCTTCCGCAACAAGCAAACCAGTTGGTCTACGTAAGGTTTCATGCATTTTGGCAAAACGCATTTTGAGTTCAGCTACTTTGGTCGGATTATTCAGCCATGCAAGCAATGCATTCGTTAATTTTTCAGAAGTAGCATCATCTTGCAAAAGTTCTGGCACTACAAACTCGCCACATAAGATATTAGGCAAACCTACATACGGCATATAACCTTGCCGTTTCATGATCTGCGCAGTTAACCAAGGTACCTTATAAGAAATCACCATAGGCTTTTTCCATAAGGCGGCTTGCAAGGTGGCAGTACCACTAGCGATTAATACTACATCTGAAGCTTCTAAAACTACATCTGCCTCACCATCTAACAAATGAATTGAAATGTCTGGATTTAAAGCTTGCGTATCAGCTTTAAGTCTCTCAAGGGGCGCACGCAACCGAGGAGTTGCTATCGGAATCAGGAACTGTAACTTTTCCCCTTTAAGTCGATCCGCTAACAATCGCATGGTGTCAAAAAAAACTGGGGCTATTAATTCAATCTCTGATCCACGGCTGCCTGGTAATACCGCAATCACTTTTCCACCTAAGTCATCTTTAGGGATACTTAAAATCTCGGCAACCCGTTTTCTAGCTTGTTCAATATTGGGCTCATCAGGTATATCACTTGCTAATGGATGACCAACATAAGTAGAGGCAACACCAGCTCGATCATAGATTTCAGTTTCGAAAGGGAAAATGCACAGCATCCGCTCTACTGCCTGTTGTATTTTTTTAATACGCCCTGCCCGCCAAGCCCAAATTGAGGGTGACACCAAGTGCAATGTAGGTATGCCCGCTTTACGTAATTGAAGCTCTACCCCTAAATTAAAGTCAGGGGCATCAATTCCAAGATACACATCAGGGCGACCTTCACCTAAGAGGTTAGCAATCAACTCGCGCCTTAACTTTAAGATTGCTGGCAGTTGTCGAATAGCCTCCACATAACCGCGCACGCTCAAGGTTTCCATTGGCCAATCAGAACGAAGTCCTTCAGCCTGCATACGAGGACCACCTATACCATAAACCTCTATCCCGGCTACATCGGGCATTTGATTAAGGGCACTCAATACAGGCGCAGCAAGCAAATCACCCGAAGGCTCACCAGCCACGCACGCTAGTTTAGGCAAAACCAGCCAATCACTATCGAATAATGCCGCGCGTTGAGGCGGCAATAAAATCATGAAATTCTTTGAGCTTTTCAGCGGTCGCTGCATCTGCAGCGCTTGCAACAGCCATTTTCCCGAGCTCTACTTTCGCATCCTCAAAACTCAAGCCATCCTTATACAGAACTTTATAAGCCTGGCGTAAAGCAGAAATCGTTTCACTTGAAAAACCACGACGTTTCAAACCCTCTACATTAATGCCATGAGGGGAGGCCTTATCGCCAGCGGCAATCACAAACGGAGGGATATCCTGCACTAATGCAGAGGCTCCACCCAACATGGCATGCTGACCAATGCGCACAAATTGATGTACACCTGACATGCCACCCATAATGGCCCAGTCATTAACCTGAACGTGACCCGCAATTTGCGCATTGCTAGAAAAAATCGTGTGATTACCAATCTGGCAGTCATGGGCAATATGAACATAAGCCATGATCCAATTGTCATTACCAATGCGAGTAATACCTTCATCCTGAGAGGTTCCAGTATGAATCGTCGTGAACTCCCGCACGGTATTGCGATCGCCAATAATTAACTGAGTTGGCTCGCCACGATATTTCATATCCTGCGGAGGGCCACCGATTGCAGCAAAATGGGCAAAGTTATTTTCTTTACCAATAGTGGTATAGCCCTCAATGACAGTATGAGAGCCTATCTTCGTGCCTGCGCCTATTTTGACATTAGGGCCAACCACTGAGTAAGGACCAACCTCTACATCGCTGGCAAGTTCTGCTTTGCTATCAACTAAAGCGGATGGATGAATCCGAGTCATTACGCACCTTTCGTACGAACAGCACAAGTAATATTCGCTTCAGCCGCCAACTCACCGTCAACGGTGGCTTTCACTTGAAACTTATAAATACCAGCACGCTCACGCTCCAAGGTAGCCGTCATGATCAATTGATCACCAGGTAACACTGGCTTCTTAAAGCGTGCGCCATCGATACCAGCAAAGTAATAGACAGCGTTCTCAGCCCTCTCCTCAGAAAAAGTGAGTAAGGCTGCAGTTTGCGCTAAAGCTTCAATAATGAGAACACCAGGCATCACAGGAAAATCAGGAAAGTGACCCTGAAAGAAAGGCTCATTCATTGTGACGTTTTTTAATGCAGTAATGCTTTGACGAGGAGTAATTTCGAGTACGCGATCCACCAGCAAAAAGGGATAGCGATGTGGCAATAATTTCAAAATTTGATTGATATCGATTGCAACTGGATTACTCATAAGATTACCTGCGTATAAAAAGTGAAATAGTGATTGATTGAATCAATAAGCTTGGGCTTATTGATATTATTTTTTATCCAATAAACGTAAGCGTTGGCGTATTTTATCTAGGCCGCGTAAGATAGCGGCATTTTTTTCCCAAGCGCTATGGAGCATTGAAGGATAGACGCCCGTGAAATGCTGACCTGGCTCTGCAATTGAACGAATAATGGACGTATTACCCGAGATGGTAGTTCTATCGGCAATAGTAAGGTGACCTGCAAAGTTTGCCGCTCCGCCAATAATGCAGAAATTTCCGATCTTAGTGCTTCCAGAGATAGCTGCGCACCCTGCAATAACGCAACAATTCCCGACAATGACGTTGTGGGCGATTTGCACTTGATTATCAATTTTTGTGCCGGCGCCAATAACGGTGTCACTCATAGCACCCCGATCAATCGTGGTTGAGGCGCCGATTTCAACATCACTACCAATGATTACCCTACCCGTTTGAGGAATCTTGACCCACTCACCACCCGTAGCCGTGAAATCTGGGGCAAAGCCAAATCCATCTGCACCAAGGACTGCGCCACTATGAATAATGCAACGCTCTCCGATTTGGGTGCCAGAGTAGATGGAAACATTTGGATAAATAAGCGAATCATCTCCCAATGAACTACCCTTAGCAATCGAAGTATTACCCAAAATAAGCACTCGCTCACCTAGCGTTACACCAGCAGCTATTTGGACAAAGGGCCCAATATGGCATGAGCTTGGCACACTAACCGAAGGATCGATAACTGCACTAGGATGAATTCCACAGGGGAATGCAGGGCTTAAAGTCTTGGCAAAATGCTGAGCCATTCGAGCAAAGGTAGCATAGGGATTTCTAGAAACAAAATAGACTCGTCCTGCAGAAGCTTGGCTGGGATTTGCTTCTAGAAAATCTAAATCGGCTTTACTGACAATTAATGCACCGGCCCCACTAATACTGGCCTGCTGACGATAAAGTGGATTAGAAAGGAAGGATATTTGATCTTGCTGCGCTCGCTCCAGAGGGGCGAGACCATGAAATGCGAGGGAGCCGTCCCCCACCAAGCTTGCTTGAAACTGTTCGGCCAGCTCGATGGCGGTGGGCATAAAACTTACTTAGAACTGTTCAAAGCCTTGATGACATCGTCGGTCACGTCAGCCTTAGGGCTAACATAAGCCGCTTCTTGAACAATGACATCAATCTTTCTTTGTTCTGCGATTTGCTTGAGCACTGCATTGGCTTTTTCAGCAATCTTTGCGCGCTCTTCAAATGTACGTTGATTCAAGTCTTCGGTGAACTCACGTTGCTTGCGTTGCAATTCACGATCTTGATCTGCTAACTCACGTTGACGACGAACACGCTCAGCCTCTGACATAACGGCAGCATCACGATCAAGCTTTTCGGCTGCAGATTTGATTTTCTGAGCGCTATCACGCAAATCATTTTGACGTTTGGTGAATTCGTTTTGCAAACGAGTTTGCATTGCTTTAGCCAAATTAGATTCGTTAAATACCTTCTCGGAGTTCACTACCGCAACTCTTGTGCCGGCATCTTGAGCGAATACTTGTGGCGCTGCAGTTGCAGCAGCAAAGGCTACTAAGCCCAATTGAATCCATTTTGAAGATTGACGAAGCTTCATAAAACTTTCCTTAAACAATTAGAACGCTGTACCTACCTGGAACTGCAAACGCTGTACGTTATCCGTTGGTTGAGACTTGATCGGAATACCGTAACTGAATTTTAGCGGACCTAGTGGTGATATCCATGATAAACCCAAGCCATAAGAATATCTCAAGACTAGGTTGAGGTTAGTACCAAAAGCATTACCACCATCGACAAAGGTAAATACCCTAAGGGTTTTATCTACGCCAGAACCTGGCACTGGTACTGTGTACTCAAGGTTGGTCACAATCTTGGACTGGCCACCAGTTGGTTGGTAGGTTCCAGTAATGGTGTTCCAGTACTGAGGCCCAAGAGAACCAGGAGCATAACCACGGACAGAACCAATACCACCAACATAGTAATTCTTGGTAATTGGGAAGGGATTATTACCGTAAGCCTCGCCATAACCCACCTCACCGTTAAAGGACAAAATATTGCCTTTTGAGAATGAGTGGTACTTTTGATACTGCCCATAGACGCGGTAATAAGTCATATTGGCAATTGGTGTACCAGCTTCAGCATTGAGCTGCTCCAGTGAGCCAGATGATGGAATTAAAGCACTATCACGACCATCACGAGACCAACCAACAGTCAAAGGAACGTTATAGGTATTTAATGTAGCAGGATATCCAGGTGCAGCCACCCCATAACTTTGAACATAGTTCAAATAAGGTACGGGGGTATTTGATGTAGTGGAGATCTGGAAAGCCTCGATTCCCGTACCAAAGAAAACGCGATCAACCTCGGTGTATGGCACTCCGAACTTAATATTCGAACCTACGGACTTGATTTGGTAATCGGGATCACCAACATAGTACAAAGGCTTAGATGAACGGTAGTACAAATCGGTATAACGACTAATTCCGTCTTCAGTGAAATATGGGTCGTACTGAGAGAGGGTTAAGTTTTGCGTAATCTTACCCAAAGAGGCATTCAAGCCAATCGCTGTACCGGTACCAAAAGCATTATCTTGGTTAATACCCGCAGACAGGATCAGTTTTTCAGTTGAGGAGAATCCAGCGCCAACCGTTACTGAGCCAGTGGGTTTCTCGGTTACCTTAACGCCCACATCCACCTGATCGGGAGAGCCAGGCACGTCTTGGGTACTAATATCTGTTTCAGTGAAATAACCCAAACGGTTCAAACGCTTTTTGGATAGCTCAATCTTGTCACTATCAAACCATGAACTTTCAAACTGACGCATCTCACGACGGATAACAACGTCTCGCGTTTTAGCGTTACCGCTTATCTGAACTTGACGCACATAAACACGACGACCTGGATCAACTACGAGCGTCAAATCCACTTCGCTTAACTCACGACGAATATCGGGTTGAGGGTTGATTGTGGCAAAAGCGTAACCATAAGAGCCCAATACCTCGGCAATCGCTTTAGTACTCTCAGTTAACTTCGCAGATGAGAAAGTATCACCTGGCTTGAGGGTAATTAACTGCATTAATTCAGCATCTTTACCAAGCAATTCACCAGCTAAGCGAACATCCTTCACTGTGAACATTTCACCCTCACGGATGCTAATGGTGAGATAGACACCTTTTTTATCAGGGGTGATGGAAACCTGGGTGGAATCAATGACAAACTCGAGATAACCGCGATTGAGATAGTAAGAGCGAATACTTTCCAAATCAGCTGTCAGCTTCTGCTTTGAATACAAATTGTCTTTGCTATACCAAGACAACCAGCCACCCGTTTTAAGCTGCATTTGGCTTAGTAAGGTGCTTTCGCTAAATGCCTTATTACCAATAAAATTAATCTCTTGAATCTTGGCCACAGGACCTTCATCAATATTGAAATAGACGGCAACTTGATTACGTTCAACTGGAGTAACTGTCGCAACAACTTCTGCTGCGTACATTCCCTTACCAACATATTGGCGCTTTAATTCTTGTTCGGCCTTATCAATTAAAGCCTTGTCATAAAAGCGGGCTTCAGCAACGCCAACAGCCTTGAGAGACTTACGAACTATCTCCTGGTCAAACTCTTTCATGCCGGTAAATTCTATGCGGGAGATTGTTGGCCGCTCCTCAACAATCACAATCAGGACATTACCCTGAGCCTGAATCTGAACATCCCTAAAAAAACCAGTGCTGTACAGAGCTTTGATCGCGTCAGCACCCTTTTCTTCTGTGAAGGTATCACCTACCTGAACAGGCAAATAACTAAAGACTGTTCCTGGCTCTACACGCTGCAAACCTTCAACACGAATGTCTTTAATGACAAATGAGTCTGCCGCATGGGCTACGCATAGGCCAGCAGTAACAACAAACATGGCTTGTGTGACAAATTTAACTACGGAGCGGAAGTATGAGGTCAAAAAATTCAAGGCGAAAGGTAGCGTTGCAAATCGTTAAACAAAGCCAGCAAGGTAAGAGAAATCAACAAGAAAAAACCTATTTTTTGGAATAATTCTTGCATTGAACTCGAAAGCCGCTTGCCGGAAACCAACTCCCATGCATCATACAGGAGCTGACCCCCATCTAGCATTGGTAAAGGCACCAAATTTAATAGGCCAATACTGATACTCAGAAGGGCTAAAAAAGCCAAATAAGGCTGCCAACCCACTTGAGCAGACTTCCCAGCCATATCAGCAATACTAAGGGGTCCTCCCAACTGCTTAAAAGAGGTATTTCCAGTAAATAACCCCATCATTAGACGGGTAGAGACCTTTGTGATAACCCAAACCCTATGGGAAGCAAATGCAACAGCCTCTAGAGGACTCAATTTGAGCTCTTGCCACTCCGTTAGGGGGGCAAGCTCAGGTCGAACCCCCAACGCCAAAAAAGGGTCAAAATTAGGCTTAATTGAAGGTAAATCTTGTTTTTTAAAGACTTTTACATACGATCCGCCACTAGATCCCTGAAATTCCAGGGCAAAGCCCTGCTCCCCAGTAATGGCGTCCATCAAATTCCAGCGTAAAGCATTCCAGCTTGGAACAGGCTCAAAATCTCCGGACACTGGAATCGATCCAGAGTCGTCCTCAATAGTTTTCCACCCAATGACCCTATCCCCAGAAAGAATACCCAATTTTGCAGCCACAGACCCATCGGGGGGCGCTTGCAAACGAGCGGGTAATTGTGGTGCTCCGCTGATATAAATCACTGAAAAAAGGAGAATTGCCAATACAAAATTGGCTAAAGGCCCAGCCGCAACGATCAATGAACGTTGCCAAAGTGCTTTTTGATCAAAAGCCTCAGACTTCATTTCAGGCGTAATAAGCTGCTGCGGATCTCTGCCATCGAGTAATTTCACATAACCACCGAGCGGTATAGAGGCGATTACCCATTCTGTAGAGTTACGAGCTTTAAAGGTCAACAAGGGCTTACCAAAGCCTAATGCAAACCTCATAACGTGCACGCCACATAGTCTGGCTGCTAAAAAATGACCATATTCATGAAAACTCACCAGAATTCCAAGGGTTACCAGAAAAGCAGCGAAAGTGATCAATGCCTGCATGATTGCGCTTATTAACCAGAGATTTGGCGAATATATTGATGTGCCGACTCTCTTGCCTGAGCATCGACATCCAAAATGTGCTCAATAGAACTTGCGGGTATGGAGGCGATGCTATTAAGAACATGCTCTACAACCACGGGGATGTTTAGGTAAGGCAAACCTTGATCTAAAAATGCCGCTACCGCTATTTCATTAGCAGCATTTAAAACAGTTGGCGCTGTGCCTCCTAGCGTTGCCGCTGCAAAAGCAAGAGCCAAGCATGGGAAGCGTTCAAAATCGGGTTCTGAAAAACTTAAGGCGGCAAATTGCGTCAGGTCTAACTGCCCTACCCCGGCATCAATTCTTTCCGGCCAAGAAAGTCCGTAGGCTATTGGTATGCGCATATCAGGTTGCCCCATTTGCGCAATCACAGAGCCATCTCGATATCGAACCATCGAATGCACCACGCTTTGTGGATGTATCAATACTTTAATTTTTTCCAAAGGCAATCCAAACAACCAAAAGGCTTCAATCACTTCCAAGCCCTTGTTCATCATAGTTGCAGAATCCACCGATATCTTTCTCCCCATCACCCAATTAGGATGCGCGCAGGCTTGAGCTGGTGTGATGGAAGCCAATTCTGTAATGGGGGTATTTCTAAAAGGTCCGCCCGAAGCGGTTAACCAAAGCTCTTCCACCCCTGAATGTGACTGCGGTGATTTTGCGAAGTCAGCCGGCAAACACTGAAATAGCGCATTGTGTTCGCTATCAATTGGAAGAAGCTCCCCTCCCCCCAATTTCATGGCATTCATAAAAAGATCGCCAGACATCACTAAGGCCTCTTTATTGGCCAGTAAAACACGCTTTCCTGCCTTAGCCGCAGCAAGCGCAGGCACTAAGCCAGCAGCCCCTACAATTGCCGCCATCACCGTATTACAAGCAGAATCCGTGACAGCAGTGACTAAAGCATCCGCCCCATACATCACCTGCGTCTTGAGTTTCTTATCGTCCAATAGCTCACTTAATCGCTTGGCACCATCTGCATCGCTAACCACTGCGATTGCAGGATTAAATTCAATACACTGATTGGCCAGTCGATCAATTTGTTTAGCGGCCGTTAAAGCAGCCACTTTAAAGCGATCAGGGTGCCTACGAATGACATCTAAGGTACTAACGCCAATAGAGCCAGTAGACCCCAATACCGTTACATTCCTTAATGACATTAGATCAATCCTGCAAGCAATGCAGCAATCGGCATGACGGGAATCAAGGCATCAACACGGTCCAATACACCGCCATGGCCTGGGAGTAAATAACTGCTGTCTTTAACGCCAGCCAAACGCTTTAATTGGGACTCGAAAAGATCTCCAAAAATACTAAAGGCAGTCAAAACAGTAACCATGAGGAGCATTGGTAACCAACCAAATCGCATTGCCCATGCACCGAATAAAGTGGATTCGAGGGGTAAATAAAATACACACAAAAGCGCGTAGGCATAACAGATTAGTAAGCCCCCCAGAGCACCCTCAATAGACTTGCCTGGGCTAATTTGCGCTGCTAAGCGATGCTTACCGAAAGCCTTACCCACAAAATAAGCGCCAATATCAGCGACCCACACCAAAGCCATGGTTGTGAGCATAAAAATTAAGCCAATTTCCCGTAAAAAAATCAGAGCAAACCAAGTTGCAGGCAAAACAATCAATCCCAATGTACCGTAAAAATAACGCCATTTAGCCAGCGACATATTCATGCCACGAGCCAATATAAAAGGGGCATTGAAAATCCAAAACATCACAGACATCGACAGCAAAGCAAATTGCCAAACGGGATCACTTAATCCCAATAAGGCAAAAATGATGGCTAAACACAAGATGGCATACACAACGGCAGACTTGTTTGCACCTGGGGCGATTAAGCGACTCCACTCCCATGCGCCAGCAAGCACGGCAAGCAAAAAGAAGCCACTGAGATAAATTGGCGGCAACAGAAAAAGGATAGGCAAAAGTACCGCCAAAAGAACGATGGCGGTAATGATTCGGGTTTTTAGCATGAAGAGGAAATGGGGTTAATCAAACAGCATCGCTCATTGCCTTGGTGGCAAGCTGAGCACTAGTACGGCCAAAGCGACGTTCTCGCTGACTAAACCAATCAAAGGCCTTGTGTAATTCAAGCTCATCAAAATCTGGCCATAAAACATCAGTGAAATACAGCTCGGTATAGGCTAACTGCCATAACAAGAAGTTGCTAATACGTTGCTCCCCACCAGTACGAATAAATAAGTCTGGCTCAGGGGCATATGCCATCGATAGATGGGGCTGCAGCAATTCTTCAGTGACTTGCTCAGGCTGTAACTGAGGATTGGCAGACAAACATTGGCGCATGGCCTGCAAGATATCCCAACGCCCACCGTAATTGGCGGCGATCGTAAAAGTTAAGCCTTTGCAGTTTGCTGTTTTTTCTTCTGAGAATTGCACCATTTCCTGAATAGCGGAATCAAAACGGCTGAGATCCCCAATTAAACGCAAAGAGATGTCATTCTCCGCGAGGCGAGATACCTCACCCTTTAAGGATTTCAAGAACAATTTCATTAAGAAGCCAACCTCTTCAGGAGGACGACGCCAATTTTCAGAACTAAATGCAAATACCGTTAAATATTCAACACCAATTCGGCGACACTCTTGAACGATTTTGCGAACTGCATTTAATCCCTCTGAATGCCCAGCCACCCGCGGCATAAAGCGCTTGCTTGCCCAACGCCCGTTACCATCCATAATGATTGCCACATGGCGTGGGATGGCGCGAACCTCAGGAACAGTTAATGTTGAGCTAGCGTGCTTAGACATAAAAAGAGTAGATAAAAAAATATTCTCAATCGGGTACTTAAACCGTCATGATCTCTTTTTCTTTTTCCACAACAATCTTGTCAATATCCACAACAGCGCGATCCGTCATTTTCTGAATTTCATCAGTGGCGCGACGCTCTTCATCCTCAGAAATCTCTTTGTCCTTGGTTAAACGCTTGAGATGTTCATTGGCATCGCGACGCAAATTGCGAACTGCAATTTTTGCCTCTTCACCTTCATTTTTAACAACTTTAGTCAATTCACGACGACGCTCTTCGGTCAAAGCAGGCATCGGCACACGAATAACCGTACCCTGTGAAGCAGGATTCAAACCTAAATCAGAATCCCGAATTGCTTTTTCAACAGCGCCAACCATATTCTTTTCAAAAGGTTGAACATTAATCGTTCTAGCATCAGCCAAACCTAGACTGGCAACCTGGCTTAGCGGGGTTGGATTACCGTAGTAATCCACGTGAATGTGCTCCAAAATTCCAGGATTAGCACGCCCAGAACGAATTTTGGCTAGATTGGTTTTTAAAGCATCAAGAGACTTTTGCATCTTTTGATCGGTATTGGTTTTAATTTCTGCTGCAGACATCAGGCCTCCTATTAAACGTGTACTAAAGTGCCTTCAGACTCACCTTGAACAACACGCATCAAGGCGCCTGGCTTCAAGATTGAAAACACTTTGATTGGTAATTTACGATCGCGACATAAGGCAAACGCAGTAGCATCCATTACTTGCAAATTCTTGATGATTGCTTCATCAAAGGTAATGGTTTTGTAAAGGGTAGCGGTAGGATCTTTCATTGGATCGGCACTGTAAATTCCATCAACTTTAGTTGCTTTAAGCACAATCTCCACACCCATTTCAGCGCCGCGTAATGCTGCTGCTGTATCGGTAGTAAAGAATGGATTGCCCGTTCCAGCAGCAAAAATCACTACTTTACCTTCGCCTAATGCACGAATAGCGCGTGGACGAATATAAGGCTCAACCACTTGATCCATTCTTAAGGCGGATTGCACACGAGCTTCAACGCCTTTTTGACGCAATGCATCTTGCAGTGCCAAGGAATTCATCATGGTTGCGAGCATTCCCATGTAATCAGCTGTGGCACGATCCATTCCTGCGGCGCCGCCTGCGACACCACGGAAAATATTGCCACCACCAATGACGATTGCCAGCTGTACGCCGCAATTGACCACATCAGCAATTTCCTTGACCATGGAATCGATAGTGATTGGATTGATGCCAAAAGCATCATCCCCCATGAGGGCTTCACCAGATAATTTTAAAAGGACACGTTTATAGGCTGGCATAGTTTTTTATTTTCCGTAATTCGCTAAATAATTGTGTCACTTAGCTTATTGATCTTTAAGTACTTTTTAATATCTCACCCAAATTATAAAGGGCTTAGCGGAGACAAAACAAAAGGGCATAGAAACCTTGGTTTCTATGCCCTTTTGAGCATTACAGACTGGCCGGGGGAAACCCAACCAAAATCCCTAATTAAGCAGTTGCTTTAGCGGCAGCTACCTGTGCAGCAACTTCAGCTGCAAAGTCATCTTGACGCTTCTCAATGCCTTCACCTACAACAAACATAGTGAAACCTTTGATTGTTGTATTTACAGCCTTGAGCATTTGCTCAACGGTTTGCTTGTCGTTTTTAACGAAAGTTTGATTCAATAAAGAAACCTCTTTGAGGTATTTCTGTACAGAACCTTCAACCATCTTTTCAACGATCTCAGCAGGCTTACCAGATTCAGCGGCTTTTTGAACGGCAATATTACGCTCAATAGCAATAGCTTCAGCAGGTACATCAGCCATAGACAAGGCGATTGGCTTCATCGCAGCAATATGCATTGCAACGTCTTTAGCTGCAGTTTCATCACCTTCGAACTCAACCATTACACCGATACGGGTACCGTGGAGGTAAGAAACCAACTTGCTATCACCAGCAAAACGCTTAAAGCGACGTGGCATGACGTTTTCACCAATACGACCAATTAACTCACTACGCACAGCATCTACAGTTGAGCCATTCAATGGTAATGCAAGTAATGCAGCGATGTCTGCTGGATTCTTTTCAGCAACCAACTTCACACACTCATTTGTAAAAGCCAAGAAGTCATCATTCTTAGAAACGAAATCGGTTTCGCAGTTCACTTCTAGCAAAGCACCAGTAGTGCCTTCAATGAATGAAGCAACAACGCCTTCAGCAGTAACACGTGATGCAGCTTTACCAGCCTTGCTACCAAGCTTTACACGCAGAATCTCTTCTGCTTTAGCCATATCACCATCAGCCTCAGTCAAAGCTTTTTTGCACTCCATCATTGGGGCATCGGTCTTGGCGCGTAATTCGCCAACCATTGCAGCGGTAATAGCGGCCATTATTCAGCGTTCCCTTCTTCAACAAACTCTTCTTCGCCTTCTTTAACGGCAGTCAAGATTTCTTGTACAGAGCTTGATTTGCCTTCGAGAATTGCATCAGCAATACCGCGAGCGTAGAGAAGAACTGCTTTACTGGAATCATCGTTACCAGGAATGATGTAATCAACACCTTCTGGTGAGTGGTTGGTATCAACTACAGCGATAACAGGAATACCAAGCTTGTTTGCTTCAGTAATGGCAATCTTGTGATAACCAACGTCCACAACGAAAATTGCGTCAGGAACGCCATTCAAATCTTGAATACCGCCAAGTGCTTTTTGCAACTTGTCGAGATCACGGTCATTTGTCAAAGCTTCTTTTTTAGAAAGCTTTTCCCAGTCGCCAGCTTCTTTAGCAACTGCCATGTCTTTTAAGCGCTTGAGTGAACCTTTAACAGTTTTGAAGTTAGTGAGTGTGCCACCCAACCAACGGCTGTCGATATAAGGCATGCCAGCACGTGTAGCTTCTTCAGCAATAATTTCACGTGATTGACGCTTAGTACCAACAAACAAAATCGTGCCACGATTAGCAGAAACTTGTTTTGCAAATTTCAGGGCGTCCTGAAACATTGGCAATGTTTTTTCCAAGTTAATGATGTGGATTTTATTGCGATGACCGAAAATATAAGGGGCCATCTTTGGTGACCAGAAACGGGTTTGGTGACCAAAATGGCAACCGGCTTCCAGCATTTGACGCATAGTTACTGACATAACTTCTCCTAAGGGTTGTGTTCTAAGGTTAAGTCCTAGCTGCGCTAAAAAACGCCACCCTGGAAGGCTTAACCCGCGATTTCAAGCCAAAAATTGACCTGAGGACGAAATTATAGCTTAAATATCAACCATCTAGGCCTATTTACCCACCCTAATCAGCCCAAATTGATGAAGTATTGCCTAAAATTTAAGCAATCTTTTAGAGCGAATAATTCCCAAGTCGTTGATAATCAAGGCATGAATAGCCTATTTACAGCAGAAAAAGACATCCAAGGGATGCGCGAAGCGGGCCGCTTAGCCAGTGAAGTTCTCGATCATGTGGCCCCCCACGTCAAGGCAGGAGTTAGCACAGGGGAGCTAGATCGGATCTGTCACGAGTACATGCGTGACGTCCAAAAGACCATTCCAGCCCCGTTGAACTATCAACCTCCAGGCTACCCACCCTTCCCTGCCTCTATATGCACCTCTGTCAATGACGTGATTTGTCACGGCATCCCTGGTGAAAAAATCCTCAAAGCAGGCGATGTCGTCAATTTAGACATTACCGTTATTACCCCCGACGGCTATTACGGTGACACTAGCCGCATGTTTATGGTGGGCGATGTTTCAGTAATGGCAAAACGCCTTACCCAAATCACTTTTGAATGCTTATGGCTTGGTATCGCACAAGTAAAGCCAGGCGCCACATTGGGTGATATTGGCCATGTCATTCAAACTCATGCTGAAAATGCAGGGTATTCAATTGTTCGCGAATATTGCGGACATGGCATTGGAAAAGTATTTCACCAAGATCCCCAAATTCTGCATTATGGTCGCCCCGGCACTGGCGAAAAATTACAAGCTGGCATGACTTTTACCATTGAGCCAATGATTAATGCAGGTCGTCGTGAAATTCGAACGATGCCTGATCAATGGACGGTAAAAACAAAAGATCGCAGCCTTTCAGCACAGTGGGAACACACGCTACTAGTAACAGCAACTGGTGTTGAAGTTTTAACTTGGTCAGAAGGAAGTAATCCGCCACCAGATTGCGTTAAAGGCCTTTCCTTTAGACCCAACACCGTAAGCGCATAAGAAGATGCACTCCACTTCAACGGTGAAATCTCGTATCACCGATGTAGTCAGCTTACGTGCTGCACGAGAAATCGCTTATGCAGAGTTTCGCAAAAACCAAGCTGTCGGCAAACTTACCAAGCAGCTCTGCAAACTCAGCGATGCATTTTTAGTCAGCCTCTGGGAATCGTGCGACCTTGGTGCCGAAGCGGCACTAGTAGCCGTCGGTGGATTTGGAAGAGGCGAGCTCTTTCCTTACTCCGATATCGACATCCTGATTCTCGTACCAGACAACAAAAAAGTATTTGAAGAAGTTCTCACCAGCAAGATTGAAAAGTTTGTCGCCAAATGCTGGGATACCGGTCTTGAAATTGGCTCCTCAGTACGCACTGTTGCCGAATGCGTATCGGAAGCGGAGCAAGATATTACCGTTCGCACCTCTCTTTTAGAGGCGCGTCTCATTTTTGGAATGAAATCTCTTTATAAAGAATTTTCTAGCGCATATGAAAAATCCTTAGATCCAAAGACCTTCTTTCAAGCCAAGCTTGCGGAGCAAATACAGCGGCATTACAAATATCAAAATACACCTTATTCACTTGAACCCAATTGCAAGGAAAGTCCTGGTGGACTACGTGACCTTCAAGTCATTTCATGGGTAAGCAAGGCGGCGCATCTTGGTAAAACCTTCAAGGATTTAAATCAAGCAGGCTTAGTCACACAACGTGAATTAACAGAGCTCACTCGCAATCAACGCTTCTTAGAAACCCTACGCGCAAACTTGCACTTACTTGCCGGCCGTAGACAAGATGTTTTGGTCTTTGACCTACAGGCCTCGCTTGCGGCTGCTATGGGCATTAATGAAGAGTCTTCGCGCCTTGCTAGTGAAGCAATGATGCGCCGTTACTATTGGTCTGCAAAGGCGGTAACTCAGCTCAATGACGTGCTCTTGCAAAATATTGAAGCCTTGCTCTTTCCACAAGAATCTAAAACCACCCACACCATTCCAGGCGAAGGAAATCAATTCTTTATTGAGCGCCAAGGGGTATTGGATATTTCTGATCCACAGCTTTATCAAAAGTATCCTGAGCAAATTCTGCGAACGTTTTTGGTATTTGCCCAAACAGCTAGCGTAAAGGGTTTGTCTGCCACCATCTTTAGAGCACTTTATAACGCGCGTCAAAAAATGGATAGTAAGTGGCGTGCTGACCCCGTTAATCGAGCGCTTTTTATGGAGTTACTCAAACAGCCTGCTGGTGTGAGTCGCGCTTTTCAGCTGATGAACCGTACTAGTGTATTAGGTCGGTACTTGCCTGCCTTTAGAAAAATTGTTGGGCAAATGCAGCATGACTTATTTCATGTATATACAGTAGATCAGCATATATTGATGGTTCTGCGGAACATACGTCGCTTTATGGTGGTTGAGCACACTCATGAGTTTCCATTTTGCAGTCGACTGATTGCGCACTTTGAAAAGCCTTGGCTGCTAGTAATAGCAGCACTTTTTCATGATATTGCCAAAGGTCGCGGTGGAGATCACTCCGCCTTGGGCAAAGCAGATATGCGAAAGTTTGCTAAAGAACATGGGCTTGATAAGAAAGATACTGAGTTATTGGTCTGGTTAGTTGCAGAGCATCTCAATATGAGTCAAGTTGCTCAAAAACAAGATATTACCGACCCTGATGTTGTAAAAGCCTTTGCGAAAAAAGTTGGTGATGAGCGACATTTAACAGCCCTCTACCTCCTGACTGTTGCCGATGTGCGCGGTACTAGCCCTAAGGTATGGAATGCCTGGAAAGGCAAATTACTTGAAGATCTCTATCGCGCAACACTGAGAGTATTGGGAGGAGCAAAGCCTGATGCCTCCTCTGAGTTAGCTCAACATCAAGAAGAAGCGCGCGCTAAATTGCGTCTGTATGGTATTGAAGATTCTGCCTATGAAAATCTCTGGAAAAATCTCGATGTAGCCTTTTTTCTTCGGCAAGATGCAGCTGATGTTGCATGGTTAACTCGTCATCTTTTCAATAAAGTCGACAGTGAAACGCCAATAGTGCGCGCCCGCCTTTCGCCAATTGGCGAAGGATTGCAAGTAGCTGTTTATGTAAAAGATCAAGTCGACTTATTTGCTCGCATTTGCGCTTATTTTGAACGCCATGGTTTCTCTATTTGGGATGCGCGCATTCACACAACCCGCCATGGCTACGCGCTAGATACCTTTCAGATTTCAGGAAGCAATTTGATCGATGAAAGCACAAGCTACCGGGACCTTATTCAGCTCGTTGAGTTTGAATTGCTCGGGGCGCTTAATAAGTCTGATCCATTACCAGCACCAAGCATGGGACGTCTTTCTAGACAATCTCGTTCTTTTCCCATTCAACCGCGCGTCCACATGATCCCGGACGAGCGTGGCCACTACTACTCACTTGCACTATCGGCTAGCGATAGAACAGGCTTGTTATATGCCATCTCAAGAGTTTTAGCAAAACATCATGTTTCATTACATACTGCTCGAATTAACACACTGGGAGAGAGGGTCGAAGACGTTTTGCTCTTGGATGCGGCCAATCTGAGTAAAAATCCAAAACTCCAGATTCAACTAGAGACGGAATTGTTAGAGGTCTTGGGCGCCTAAATTTCGATAGGCACGTGTAATGCGTGCATTTTTAATTTGATCAAAAGTAAACCAAGCCTTTTTAATCAACTCGGTAGAACCATCTTCCTGATCAACTTTGAGTCTAAATAGTCGCTACTTCAGAAGATCCAACATCGCAGCTTCATCTATTACTGCAATACCGAGATCCTCTGCCTTGGTTAACTTGCTTCCAGCATCAACACCAGCTACAACATAGTCTGTCTTTTTAGATACTGAACCTGCCACCTTTGCGCCAGCCTTTTCTAAAAGGTCTTTTGCAGCATCGCGTGTAAGTGTTGGAAAAGTACCCGTCAAGACAAAGGTCTTGCCAAGGACTGCAGCACTAATTTCTTTCTTTTCAACCGTGAGCTGCATTCCAGAGGCAAGCAATTGTTCTATCACTTCGCGATTGTGAGCCTCCTGCATAAAACTCACGATGGAGTCAGCTACTACAGGCCCCACATCCTTTACTGTCAGAAGATCTTCGAGACTAGCTTCCATGAGTGCATGCACACTGCCATAATGATTAGCCAAATCTTTTGCCGTAGTCTCACCTACGTGGCGAATACCTAGAGCAAAAATAAATCTTGCTAAAGTGGTATTACGTGACTTTTCTATAGCCTGAATGAGGTTATCCGCAGACTTATCACCCATGCGTTCTAAATTGGCTAAAGCGGTAAAACCCAAGCGATAGAGGTCGGCCGGCGTTCTTACTAAATGTTGATCAACCAACTGATCAACAATCTTCTCACCGAGGCCTTCAATATCCAAAGCCCGTCTATGCGCAAAATGAATTAATGCTTGCTTACGTTGAGCCCCACAAAAAAGACCGCCGCTACAGCGTGCAATTGCCTCATCTGCTAAGCGCTCAATATGTGAATCACACACTGGGCATCGTATTGGCATGATGAATTCCTGAGCGTCTGTAGGGCGCCTATCCTTAATTACTGAAACTACCTCAGGAATCACATCACCAGCACGTCTTACGGAGACCGTATCACCAATGCGCACATCTTTGCGCTTGATCTCATCTTCGTTATGCAAGGTCGCATTTGTCACAGTAACCCCGCCTACCTCAACAGGAGCTAACCTTGCTACCGGGGTAATCGCACCAGTACGGCCCACTTGAACATCTATACCTAGAACCGTTGTTAAGGCCTCTTGTGCTGGGAACTTATGTGCCAATGCAAAACGTGGCGCTCTTGAAACGAAACCTAATTTAGCCTGCTCAGCAAACGAATTAACCTTGTAAACAACGCCATCAATATCATAAGGAAGTGAATCTCTTTTGGCACCAACTTCATTGTAAAAATCCAAAATCTCCACTACTGATTTCATCACCCTTCTCTCAGGGCAAACTGGTAGACCAAGCTTTACATAAGTATTGAGCAATTCTTCATGGGTTGACGGCAACCAGCTTTGAGGCTTCAGATCGCCAAGTCCATAAGCAAAAAAAGATAACGGACGTCTGGCGGTAACTTTTGAGTCAAGCTGTCTTAAACTACCTGCAGCTGCATTGCGAGGGTTGGCAAACTCTTTTTCACCAGCGGCGGCGGCCTGCTGATTCATCTTCTCAAAATCACGCAAATACATAAATACTTCACCGCGCACCTCTAAGACTGCTGGGATCATTTTTCCTGTTAAGCGTAAGGGGATGGCACGAATCGTTTTGATATTGGCGGTGACATCCTCACCACTAGCACCGTCACCGCGAGTAGCAGCGCGCACCAAAACTCCGTTTTCATAACGCAATGAGATAGCTAGACCATCAAACTTGAGTTCACCTGCGTACTCCACAACATCGACATGTAAAGTCTCACGACAGCGACGATCAAAAGCGATTAACTCCGCATCTTCAAAGGCATTATTAAGCGAAAGCATGGGTACGATGTGCTGTACAGAATTAAATTCTTTTAACGCGGTACCGCCAACCCTCTGGGATAACGATTCTGAGCTTACCCATTCAGGATGAGCGGACTCTATATCGAGTAATTCTCGATAGAGGCGATCATATTCTGCATCTGGTAATAATGGGTTATCAAGAACGTAATAAGCATGCTCAAGACGAGCTAATTCAGCTTGTAAATATGCGTACCGTTCCGCTAAATTTGTCGGACTATTAGACGACAAAGAGATTCCTTAGCTAAATAAACGACTTGCTGTGTAAGAGCCGGCTGGGACGCCGTTTTTATCAAGGTTGGCGAACAGCCCATATAAATGTTGACGAATACTGACTACGGCAGCTTCAGTAAGGTTAATGCCGTTATCATCAACTAGGCGGCCATGAGCAGCCTGCGCAATCTCAACACCTTCTCCAAGCATTCTTTCAAAAGCCCTCTCCTCTTGAGGAACCAGAGGAACCTCTAACAACAACGTTAACTGGGAAATCGGTTTATTGGGCTCAATAGTCGAACTTGTAAAAATAAGCTTGTTATTGCTGTAGTACTCAAACTGCCTTCCATTGCGAGCTAACTTGAAGCCACGCTGACGCATCAAACTTTCAAAATTAGCCCATGGACTTGCTTCATCAAAAACCACATTAATACTTAATTGAATATCGCTTTCTGCGGCCATCCCATCAAGCTCTTTGGCGCTTTCCAACATAGTGCTCACACTAGGCATATCGATCTGCGACCCTAAAGTCTCAGCAAGCGCCTGTGCGCGAGAACAAAAATCTGATAACTCCAAAACGCCAATCGGTCCACGGCGACTTGCCAGTTGAATAGCCAATTGCAACTCAGAATAGGATGCATCAGCTCTAAGCTGTTCCCAGTCTTGAGTTGTATCAACGTCCGCATTTAAACCCTCACACATCCAACGTGCGGTAGATTTTGCAGGAGTATCAGACCATGCATTGATTTCATCTAAGATTTCAGCGCCACTGATAGCCTGATCGAAGCGCAAAGTGATTACACAATCAATTCTAGGATCTATGGTGAATATTTCTGGCGCAGCGATAGATTGAACAACCTCATCCAATGTAGGTTCAGCACGCCCCTCATTGCTAGCATCTGCAAAACCTGTGCCAAAAGAAGGTTCGCGTACCCCAAAGCGTTCATCAAGGGAATACTGCCCCAACTCTCTGACTCGACGACGAGCGCGGGCGTATTTGAAATTCAGTAAAACCACTGAAATCAAAATAATCAAACCAATCGCAGCCAATGAAAACTGCAAGTCAGATAATCCCAAAGTCGTCATGATCCGCTCCAAGAACACTTAGGCAGCCTCCACCATTGATACCGCTGAAGAGATGTCCACAGCAACAATACGGGAAACACCTTGCTCTTGCATGGTGACACCAATTAACTGATGGGCAATTTCCATGGTGATCTTATTGTGTGAAATAAATACGAACTGTGTTTTATCTGACATTTTGGCAACCATCTGCGCATAGCGCAAGGTATTTGCATCATCCAATGGCGCATCAACCTCATCAAGCAAACAGAATGGTGCTGGATTTAAGAGGAAAAGTGAGAATACCAAAGCGATAGCAGTTAAAGCCTTTTCACCACCAGAAAGGAGATAAATAGTGCTATTTTTCTTACCGGGAGGCTGAGCCATCACCTGAACGCCAGCATCCAAAATCTCTTCACCCGTCATTACTAACTCTGCATGACCACCGCCAAACAATTCTGGGAAGAGCTTACCGAAATGGGTATTAACCTGGTCAAAGGTGCCCTGCAACAATTCACGAGTTTCACCATCAATTTTTGCAATAGCATCAGTCAAAGTTTGCATTGCTTCATTTAAGTCAGCAGATTGCGCGTCCAAGAAAGACTTACGCTCACGTGAGCTTGCCAACTCATCCAAGGCCGCCATATTAACTGGCCCCAAAGACTGAATCTCAGCAGTTAAACGAGTCACTTCATTTTGTAGTGCGCCAACCTTGAGATCAGGACTGAAATTTGATTCCAAGGAAATGAGATCAGCCTCAGCATCAGCCAATAAAGTGGCAAATTGCTCAAAATTCAGGCGGGCAGCCTGTTCACGCAATTGCAAATCAACCACTTTGTCACGCATTGGCTGCAAGGTGCGTTCGATTTGCATGCGAACTTCATCAGCTTCACGCAATTGATGCAGTAAAGCATCCTGCTCAGTACGAGCATTAGCCAAAATCGATTCACGCTCACTACGAGTTGCCAATAAGCCCTGTAATTTTTCTTGCGCCTCTACATCGCTGAGAGTTTCTAACTCTTGCTCAGCAAGTGCATATTTATCTTGGATCTCCATAATCTGAGCACGGGCAGTGCTCTGATCACGTTGTAGGTCGGCAATGCGCTGCTGCAATGAACGCGTAGAAAATGCTGCTTCTTGCGCAGCCATTTCAGCTACCCGTAATGACTCGCGCAAACGATCGCGCTCTTGAGTAGCCAATTCCAATTTCTCTTGTGCAACAGCAAGACTTTCTTGATAGCCTTGCTTAGCCTCTTCAGATTGAGCAAGCTCCATGGATGACTGTTCTTGCGTCATCCCCAGTTGCTCCATTTGCTCACGCATTTCACTTAACTCACCCTGAATTTGAGTAGCACGTTGACTGTACTTCTCTTCAGCTTGAGTTAGCTGCATTCTTTCTACATCAAAGCCATGGGTTTCTTGCACCGCTTGCTCAGCAGCAATTCGGGCTTGCTCAGCCGCTTGATGAGCGCCTTGATAATTGGCGACACATTGATCAAGCTCGCTTTTTAATTCGCTTTGAATGAGTTGCTGTGCGCGCAATTGCTTCTCAAGTGCCTCCATTTCCTGGGCACGCGCCAACATGCCCGCTTGCTCAGAATCGGCTGCATAAAGCTGCACACCAACACGGCTAATTAAATGACCTTCCTGGGTTACTAATGCTCCACCAGCTGGTAACTTGTCACGACGGTGCAAAGCATCTTCAAGGCTATCAGCAATATAAATGTTATCGAGCCACTCTTGCAAAACAGAGGAAATTCTTGGTCCGCCAGCACTCTGAACACGCGTCAATAGTGAAACGAAATCCGTTGGAGCTGAAGTATGAGCAGGGGTAATTTCTTCTGGCAATAGAATTGCCAAACGGCTTGGAGGTGCATCGTTAGCCAGCACCAAAGTTTCTTGAATACTTTTTGCAGTAACTGCTGCCAAGCGTTCGCGTAAAACAGACTCTAAAGCAGTTTCCCAACCACTCTCAACTTTGAGCTCTTGCCAGAGACGCTTACTCTCTTTAAGACCCTTGCTCTCAAGCCATGGGCCAATTTTGCCCTGCGCCTGAACGCTAGCCTGCAAGGCAGTTAAAGCGGTTAACTTCGCTTCGGTTTGCGCTAAATCTTGATTGGCAACTTGAATCTGTTGTTGTGCCGTATTGCGTGCTTCATCAGCCGCCGGAACACGTTGCTGGGTTTCAGAAGCGCGATGTCTTGCCTCCTCAACCTTGCGCTGAGCCATAGTATGACGATCGATGGCTGTTTGCAAAGCCTCAGCATCGGGTCTTCGCATACCATCTAGCTCACTATTTAAGCGTGCTTCGCGCCCTTTTAATTCCTCTAATTGACTAACAATGGCTTTAGTGCGCTCACTCAAACTTGCTAAGCGCTGCTCAATCGTTGCCAAACTATCTCGCGCATTATTTAATTCGCGAGAGTTAAATTGGTAAGCCTCTTCATGACCCGGCATTTGCTCTTGCAAGCCGCTTAAACCCTCTAATAAAGACTGTTCTTTTTCCGAGGCAAGACTTAACTCATGCTCTGCAGTACGTTGAGCCTGAGCAGCATCTGTTTCTTGAACGGTCCAGCGTTGTAGTTGCGCCTGCAAATCTTGAGTTTGCTGTTGCAACCGTTGCCGCGCTTCTTGCACGTAATGAATTTGTGACTCAACCTGACTAACATCAGAATTCGTCTGATACAAATCCCCTTGAGCTTGTGAAACCTTATCCTGCATGGCGTACTGATGAGTACGCATACTTTCTAACTCAGCTTCTGAGTGGCGCAACTTAGCCGTTTGCTCTTCTAAACTAACCTGAGTATCTCGAATGCCATTGGCGTGACGCTCTTGCTCTTTACCGGCCTCGGTCTGACGTACAAACCAGAGTAATTGTTGTTGCGATTTCATATTTGCTGAAAGTTCAGCATGACGCTCTGCAACGGTGGCTTGTTTTTCTAGGCGATTGAGCTGTTGATCAAGTTCGCGCAAAATATCTTCAACGCGCACTAAATTCTCTTTAGTATCTTCAAGGCGAGATGCGGTTTCTTTACGTCGCTCCTTGTATTTAGAAACGCCGGCAGCCTCTTCCAAAAAGATACGTAACTCTTCTGGCTTCGCTTCCAAAATACGGTTAATCGTGCCCTGCCCAATAATTGCGTAACCTCTTGGACCCATACCGGTGCCCAAGAAAATATCTTGAATATCCTTACGACGTACTACTTGATTATTTACGTAGTAACTTGAATTTCCATCGCGGGTTAAAACACGCTTTACGGATAACTCAGTAAATACACTCCACTGACCCTGAGCACGACCGTCTGTATTGTCAAAAATGAGCTCTACGCTTGCACGGCCCGATGGCTTACGCAAGCCAGAACCATTAAAAATTACGTCCTGCATGGATTCACCACGCAATTCACTTGCGCGGGACTCACCCAAAACCCAACGCACGGCATCAATGATGTTCGACTTTCCGCACCCGTTAGGACCCACAACGCCAATTAATTGGCCGGGCATTTCAAAATGGGTTGGGTCTACGAAAGACTTAAAGCCGGAAAGTTTGATAGATTTCAGTTGCACGGCGTACTTTGCAGGGAATAAGGTTCAGAAAAAGGGGTAAAAATTTAAAACTTAAGTGGGAAGATGATAGCAAGCTTAAGGCTTCCCGCACGGGTTTTTGCCCCATCGATATAATGATAAATCTACATTCAGGGCCAAAATCCCTTAACAATCTGATAGTTAACTGAAAAGCATGAGCCAATCACCACAAAGCATCATTGAACAAGCCTGGGAAAACCGTGCAAACCTCTCTCCTGAGGCTGCTCCAGCAGAAATTCGTAGCGCCGTAAGCGCCGTCTTGGAGGGCTTGAATTCAGGCACCATTCGCGTGGCAGAACGCCGCAGTGTAGGCCAATGGGAAGTCAATCAATGGGTTAAAAAGGCTGTATTACTGTCTTTCCGCCTTGAAGACAATAAACCCATGAGTGCTGGTGGGTATACCCAGTTTTACGACAAGGTTCCTAGCAAATTTGAGAATTACACCGCTGAAGACTTTGCCAAGGGCGGTTTTCGCGTAGTTCCCCCTGCGGTAGCTCGCCGTGGATCTTTTATTGGTAAAAACGCCGTTTTAATGCCTTCTTACGTCAATATTGGCGCTTATGTTGGTGAAGGCACTATGGTTGACACCTGGGCAACCGTAGGTTCATGTGCCCAAATCGGTAAAAACGTTCACCTTTCTGGTGGCGTAGGAATTGGTGGGGTTTTAGAGCCTATTCAGGCTGGGCCAGTCATTATTGAAGATAACTGCTTTATTGGCGCCCGCTCTGAAGTGGTCGAAGGCGTGATTATTGAAGAAAATGCCGTCCTTTCCATGGGCGTTTATATTGGTCAAAGCACCAAAATTTATGATCGCGAAACTGGTGAAGTGCATTACGGTCGCGTTCCAGCAGGATCAGTAGTCGTTCCTGGCTCATTACCATCCGCTTGTGGCAAATACAGCTTGTACGCCGCAATCATCGTAAAAAAGGTAGATGCTCAAACCAGAGCTAAAACTGCCATTAACGAACTCCTGCGCGACTAAGCCCCCTTATGAGCGCCACTCTCGAACTTACTGAAGCCCTTATTGCCTGCCGCTCGGTCACCCCAGCGGACGGGGGCTGTCAGGATCTCATTGCCCAACGATTACAAGCAATGGACTTTCATACCGAAAGCGTAGTGAGTGGCCCCGAGAATTTCCAAGTCACCAATCTTTGGGCAATTAAAAAAGGTTCAGCTGGTGATCAGGGTAAGGTCTTCATGTTTGCTGGTCACACGGATGTGGTTCCTACCGGCCCACTTGAAAAGTGGGAGAGCGATCCATTTACTCCCACCATTCGTGATGGTCTTCTCTATGGCCGTGGCGCTGCAGATATGAAAACCTCCATAGCTGCATTTGTCGTGGCAACTGAAGAGTTTGTCGTTAACCACCCCGATCATGCTGGCTCAATCGCTTTTCTGATTACCAGTGACGAAGAAGGTCCCGCACATGATGGCACCGTGATTATGTGTGAGCGCCTGCAAAAACATGGTCAACGCATAGACTATTGCGTGATTGGTGAACCAACCTCTGTTGATAACCTGGGTGACATGATCAAGAATGGTCGTCGTGGCTCCTTATCTGGAAAATTGCAGATCAAAGGCATTCAGGCTCACATTGCCTATCCACATTTAGGCAAGAACCCCATTCACCTTTCAGCTCCAGCCATTCAGGCTTTAGTCGAAACCAAATGGGACCAGGGCAATCAATATTTTCAGCCTACAAGCTTTCAGATTTCCAATATTCATGCGGGTACTGGCGCAAATAACATCATTCCTGGTGAGCTCGCTATTGATTTCAATTTTCGCTTTTCTACCGAAAGCAAGCCAGAGCAGTTGCGTGAGCGCTTAGAGAATATCTTAAAAGATGCGGGCCTGGATTTTGAAATCAAATGGACATTAGGTGGAAGCCCATTCATCACAGGCGATGGAGCTTTGGCAACAGCCTTACGCAACTCCATTAAAGAAGAAGTACAGATAGATACTGAACTCTCTACTACTGGTGGAACCAGTGATGGACGCTTCATTGCCAAGATCTGCGAAGAAGTCGTTGAATTTGGCCCGCTAAATGCTACCAGTCACAAAATAAATGAATGCGTCATCGTAGATGACGTTGTGCCATTGAAGAATATTTATCGCAAGACCCTTGAGCAATTAATTGCTTGATCCATTCATCTAAACTTATTCATCATGGACTCTGAGCATCAGCAAGAACAAACAGTAGATCGTTGCATTGAAAAAGTTGCGCAACGCCTAGAAGCAGCAAATCTACATTATGGCCATGGCGCGATCGATGCACAGAGCGAGGCCCTATGGATTGTGAGCAAACAATTAGACCTCAGCCCTGCAGAGGCGCTTGAGAAATTAGACTCACAAATTTCTCAAGATCAGCACTCTCAAGCCATTGAAGTTGCCCAGACCAGAATCACTACTCGCAAGCCACTTGCCTACATCTTAGGTGAAGCTTGGTTGATGGGGGTGCCTTTTTTCTGCAGCGAGCAAAGCATCGTTCCGCGCTCCTGGATTGCAGAATTAATTGTAGATGGATCGCTTGAGCCTTGGCTTCCAGCCGATGGCAAAGCACTTGACCTTTGCACGGGTAATGGCTCCCTAGCCATTCTCCTAGCGCTGGCATGCCCTGATATTCATGTAAGTGCTTGCGACATCAGCCTGCCCGCCCTGTCAGTTGCTTCACGAAATTTAGATCGCCATAGTCTGAGTACACAAGTTGAATTGCTTGAAGGTGATTTATGGCACGCATTGCCAGAGCCTAGCGATGACAATCGCTTTGATTTAATTATCTGTAACCCACCTTACGTCAATTCCACTTCAATGAGCGTTCTGCCAGACGAATACCATGCTGAACCAGCCTTAGCTTTGGCTGGTGGTGATGATGGAATGGATCTAATTAGACGCATCATTGCAGGCGCGCCAGATTACCTCAATGAAAGAGGCGCTATTTTGATTGAAATTGGCAATGAGTATGAAAACTTCAAAAAAGCTTTCCCACAAATACCTGCAATCTGGATGGAAGTTTCTGCTGGTGATGAACAAGTTCTTCTGATTCAAGCAGAAGACTTGCGCTGATAATATAAATTAAGAATTAACCAAGCTCTGCAGCAGCAGAAATTGCCTCATCTATTCTTTCAACTGGAATAACCCTTAAGCCTGGTATCTTGGTTTTAGGCATATTAGCTTTTGGAATAATCGCAACAGTAAAGCCTAATTTAGCAGCCTCTTTAAGGCGCTCTTGACCACGTGGGCATGGCCGAATTTCTCCAGCTAGGCCAACCTCACCGAACACAATCAATTCCTTTGGTAGTGCCCGATTACGAATCGAAGACTGAATCGCAAGCAAGACTGCCAAATCTGCTGCTGGCTCGCTAATCTTGACGCCACCAACTGCATTTAAGAAAACATCCTGATCAAAGCAAGCCACCCCAGCATGGCGATGTAAAACCGCCAATAACATTGCCAGTCGATGTTGCTCTAAGCCAACCGCTAATCTGCGGGGATTAGGGACATGCGCCGTATCGACTAAAGCTTGAATTTCCACCAAAAGCGGACGACTACCCTCTTGGGTTACCAGAACACAAGCACCGGGCACCATCTCCGCATGCTGTGACAAGAAAATAGCGGAAGGATTAGCAACACCTCGCAACCCTTTTTCGGTCATTGCAAAGACACCCAGCTCATTGACTGCACCAAAGCGATTTTTGATCGAGCGAACTAGGCGAAAAGATGAATGGGTATCGCCTTCAAAATACAAAACGGTATCCACAATATGCTCAAGCACTCGAGGTCCAGCTAAATGTCCATCCTTAGTAACATGGCCCACCATTAAGACACAAATGCCACTTGATTTTGCTGCCCTAGTTAATTGAGCCGCACATTCGCGCACTTGCGCAACAGATCCAGGTGCGGAGCTAAGTACTTCTGAATACAAAGTCTGAATGGAGTCCACGACCAATACTTGAGGTCTGACGGTATCCATAATAGATAATAATTTTTCTAGCTGAATCTCTGCTAATACTTCTAGCTGAGGAGCATCTAAAGCAATACGTTTGGCGCGAAGCGCGATTTGCGCAGCAGATTCTTCGCCACTGCTATAGAGCACATTCATACCCGCAGAGCTCATTTCGGCCAAGGCTTGCAAAAGCAAAGTTGATTTACCAATACCAGGATCACCGCCTAAGAGCACCACTCCACCAGGAACTAAGCCTCCACCCAACACTCGATCAAACTCCTCAACGCCCGTACTAAAACGAGGCAGATCCTCAGCGCTGATAGCGGATAACTTTTGACGTGGCAAAGCTTGTGCCAAGCCTTGAAAACGAGAATTGGAACTGACCTCTGGCAAACCCTCTTCAAGAGTATTCCAGGCCTGACAAGATGGGCATTGTCCCTGCCATTTAGCGGAAGTACCACCACATGACTGGCAGATATAAATAGTTTTAATCTTAGCCAATGTCTTGCCTAATCAAAGTTGGGTTAATGAAGATGGATGAGGAATTCAAAAATTAGTCGAGCTGAGTGCCCGCTTTATTTTCTTGAGAGCGCTTAGGCGCATCTTGACGACGCTTCTCTAGATCCGCCGCACGAGCTGCTGCTTCTTTTTGCTTTTCATCGTAATCACGTTGATTAGCGGTACGTTCAGCAGCCTTTTCAGGAGAGGCCCTTTCGGCTGCACGTTTTGCATCATTTTGATTTTTAATGCTTTCGCGTAATTTACGCTGAGTTTCATGCAACTCAACTTCTTGCTCACGAATCGGGTCAATTTCTTTACGATATTCAGCCCGAGAATTACCCAAGCAACGACTTACCCAATAGTTTTGATAGCACTCAGAAGAGGCTTTACCCCAACGATACTTCGCCCACTCACGTTGCAACTCAAGCTCTTGCTCAATCTTATCTAACTGATCTAATTGGGCCTCTTCGGCAGGCGTAGCCAAAACCACTCTACTTAAAGAGCAGCTCAATAAAAGCATTCCCAAACATGCTTTTATCCGAAGACTTGCGGTAATCCTCAAATCTCTACCTTCGCACCCAACTCAACCAAACGGTTAGCGGGAATCTTAAAGAAATCAGACTGACGCCCTGCATTTTGATACATCCAGCTAAATAAGCGCTCACGCCACATAGCCATTCCTGGAATTTCAGTAGAAACAATCGTGTCACGCGATAAGAAGAATGAAGTATTCATCAAATCAAACTTCAGACCAGAGGATTTTTCAATCAACTCAATAATATTGCCCATATCTGGTGTTTCGTTAAATCCATACACCGCACGGACGACATAAATATTATGACCAAGTTCGCGCAAGGTAATCCGCTCTTCATCCTTTACGTATGGCACATCCCAAATACTGACCTTTA